>PJUE01000050.1_pt1 | contig 186806 bp, 170 predicted proteins | sample 1512171 | NCBI WGS metagenome assembly PJUE01 (sample SAMN08177674, study PRJNA422409) | Feces metagenome, whole genome shotgun sequencing project. | isolation source: Chicken feces (3) enriched on wood chips: alkali lignin treatment | host: Gallus gallus | place: USA: Madison | collected 2015-01-15
CCGGCGCGCTGCATGGCCGCCAGCAGGCGCATCAAGGTGGTCTTGGGCATGTCCAGCCGTTGCGCCAGTTGCGCCAGCGTGGGTGGATGCTGGGCGCGCGCCAGGTGATCCAGCACCACCAGCGCCCGCAGCGAACGCGCGGCCTCTTGATGGGTGGCGGCGTCGTCGGCCTGCTGCGCCGATGCTGCACCGCGATTTTGAAACTGAATCTGCATATTCTGTTCCACTTTTCCGCCCCTGCGCCTGTTGTGCTTTGCTCTGCGCGCGCGCTTCCTAGAATCGCCTCAAATGCCGCAGCGCTCAGGCGCCGGCATCGATCCAGTATATAAGTGCGCCCCACAACGACAAGCAGGGTTAACGCGCCGTAGGCTTGGCGCCGCGCCCTGCTGCAGGGAGAGCTTGCGGACATGTCCGATACCGTGGATTACATCGTGGTTGGCGCCGGCTCGGCCGGATGCGTGATGGCCAACCGGCTGAGCGCCAGCGGCGCGCACAGCGTCTGCCTGCTGGAAGCCGGCCCCAAGGACAGCAACCCGTGGATACACATCCCCATCGGCTACGGCAAGACGATGTTCCACAAGGTCTTGAACTGGGGCTACTACACCGACCCCGATCCCGGCATGCTGGACCGGCGCATCTATTGGCCGCGCGGGCGCACGCTGGGCGGCTCCAGCTCCATCAACGGCCTGATCTACATCCGCGGCCAGCGGCAGGACTACGACGCCTGGGCCGCCGCCGGCAATCCCGGCTGGAGCTGGGACGAATGCCTGCCCTACTTCCGCAAGCTCGAGAACAATGACCTCGGCCCCGGCCCCACGCGCGGCACCGAGGGCATGCTCAACGCCACCTCGATCAAGACGGCGCATCCGCTGGTGGAAGCGTTGATAGGCGCCGCGCAAAAGCTGGGCCTGCCGCATGTGCAGGACTTCAATACCGGCGACCAGGAAGGCGTGGGCTACTACCAGCTCACCACACGCAACGGCCGCCGTTGCTCAACCGCCGTGGCCTACCTGCGTCCCGCGCAGGACCGCAGCAATCTGCGCGTGGAAACCGACGCACACGCCATGGCCGTACTGTTCGAAGGCACGCGCGCCTGCGGCGTGCGCTACCGGCGCGACGGCCAGGTGCATACCGTTCGCGCCCGCCGCGAAGTGGTGCTGTGCGCCGGCGCCCTGCAATCGCCGCAGCTGCTGCAGCTGTCCGGCGTCGGACCCGCAGCCCTGCTGCGCCGGTTCGGCATCGGCGTGGTGCGCGACCTGCCGGGCGTGGGCGAAAACCTGCAGGACCATCTGCAGATCCGCCTGATCTACGAGACCACCCGCCCCATCACCACCAACGACCAGTTGCGCAGCCTGACGGGCCGCGCCCGCATGGGCCTGGAATGGCTGCTGTTCCGCGGCGGGCCGCTGGCGGTCGGCATCAACCAGGGCGGCGTGTTCTGCCGGGTAGACCCGGCCAGCCGCACGCCCGACACGCAGTTCCATTTCGCCACGTTGTCGGCGGACATGGCGGGCGGCAAGGTGCATCCGTTCTCGGGCTGCACCTATTCGGTGTGCCAGCTGCGGCCCACGTCGCGCGGCCGGGTCCAGCTGCGCAGCGCGGATCCCTTCGAGGCGCCGTCCATGCAGCCGAACTACCTGTCCACCGAACTGGACCGCCACATGGCCGTGGCGGCGGTGAAGTATGCGCGCAGGCTCGCCGCCACCGAACCGCTGGCAGGCCTGATGAAGCGCGAATTCCGCCCCGGGCCGGACGTGCGCACGGACGACGAGATCCTGCACTTCTGCCGTGAATACGGCGCCACGATCTTCCACCCGTCCGGCACCGCCAGGATGGGGCCGTCCAGCGACCCGATGGCCGTGGTGGACGAACGCCTGCGCGTACACGGCGTGGCGGGGCTGCGCGTGGTGGACTGCTCGATCATGCCGACGCTGGTGTCGGGCAACACCAACGTCCCCGTGGTGATGCTGGCCGAACGCGCGGCCGAATTCATGTTGCAGGACCTCAGGCAAGCGCAGCCGCAGGCGCTGCGCGTCGCCGCCTGAATCGGAGATGACGGACCCCGGATAGCAGAACCCCAAGGCGCAGGACAACGCAGATTGCCCCACCGCCCCACCAAAGGAGACTAGACATGGCCAAGCAAAACGAAGCCGCGGTGCGCAAAGTCGTCGCCGCGTCGCTGATCGGCGCCACCATCGAGTGGTACGACTTTTTCCTGTACGGCGTCGTCGCGGGCATCGTGTTCAACAAGCTGTACTTCCCTACCGGCGACCCGCTGGTCTCGACCATGCTGGCCTATACCACCTTTGCCGTCGGCTTCGTCACGCGACCGCTGGGCGGGCTGATCTTCGGCCACTTCGGCGACCGCATCGGCAGAAAGAGCATGCTGGTGATGACGCTGATGATCATGGGGATCGCCACCTTCCTGATCGGCCTGGTGCCCACCTACGACAGCATCGGCATCTGGGCGCCGATCCTGTTGCTCTTGCTGCGGGTGTTCCAGGGCATAGGCCTGGGCGGCGAATGGGGCGGCGCGGTGCTTATGGCCTACGAATACGCGCCGCCGGGCAAAAAAGGCTTTTATGCCTCGCTGCCGCAGATCGGCCTGGCCATCGGCCTGTGCCTGGCCTCGGGCACGGTGGCGCTGCTGTCCACCCTGCTGACGGACGCGCAATTCATGGCCTGGGGCTGGCGCATCGCCTTCCTGGCGTCCGCCGCCATGGTGCTGGTGGGCATGTACATCCGCCTGAACATCAAGGAGACGCCCGAGTTCGCGGCGGTCAAGGCCAACAACGCCGAGAGCCGCATTCCGTTCTTCGACATGCTCAAGCGCTATCCGGGCAATGTCTTCAAGGGCATGGGCGCGCGCTACATCGACGGCGTGTTCTTCAATGTATTCGGCGTGTTCTCGATCTCGTACCTGACGCAGACGGTGCAGATCAGCCGGACCGAAGCGCTGATCGGCGTGATGGCCGCAGCCCTGGTGATGTGCTTTTTCATCCCCTTCTTCGGCCGGCTGTCCGACAAAATCGGCCGCACGCGAGTCTACTTCTGGGGATCGCTGATCACCGCCGCGGCATCCTTCCCCGGCTTCTGGCTGATGCTCAATAGTCAGGGCAGCGTGATGCTGATCTGGTTGGCCATCATCATTCCGTTCGGCATCCTGTACGCCGCCGTGTACGGACCGGAAGCAGCGCTGTTCTGCGAGCTGTTCGATGCCAAGGTGCGCTACACGGGGATTTCCTTCGTCTACCAGTTCTCGGGCATCTTCGCCTCGGGCATCACGCCCATCATTGCGACGGCGCTATTGAAGACGGGTGGCGGCCAGCCCTGGCTGATCTGCCTGTACGTGTTGTTCGCTGGGGTCGTGTCGGCGGTGTGCGCGATGCTGATCGGGCGCGGCGCGCAGCCGGCGGAACTGGAGGCGGCGGCAAATGCCATACCGCGCGGGGGATTGGGCAAGGCCTGAATGTGAAGGCGCCGGCCATATGGGCCGGCGCGTTCCTACCTGAGTTGTGCCTCAGGCCGCTGCTACCGGGCGGCCGTAGAACGGATAGTTGGGGTCGTTGTAGCCGTGGCTCGACGCGTGCCCAGGCGTGACCCAGCCGTTGACGACGGCCTCGTCCTCGGCCGTGATCTTCACGTCCAGCGCCGCGTAGTAGTCCTCCATCTGCGCCAGGGTGCGCGGGCCGGCGATGACGGCGGTGATGACGGGATTGGCCAGCACCCAGGCAGTGGCGAAATGCCCCGCCTGCGTGCCGCGGACTGCGGCGTGCGCCACCAGCTTTTGCGCGATTTCCAGGGACTCTTCGCGGAATTCGGTCGCCAGGATACGGCGGTCGCCGCGTCCGGCCCGGGTGTCGGCCGCGGGCGCCTGGCCCGGCAGGTACTTGCCGGTGAGCACGCCGCGCGCGATCGGGCTGTAGGGCACGACGCCCAGTCCATAGTGCTTGCAGGCGGGCAGGATCTCGACTTCGGGACCGCGGTTGAGCATGTTGTAGTAAGGCTGGCACACGACGGGTTGCGGCACGCCCATTTTTTCGCACAGGCGCATGACCTCGGCGATGCGCCAGCCACGGAAGTTGGACAGGCCGAAGCTGCGCAGCTTGCCGGCGCGGATCAGGTCGCCCAGCGCCCACAGGGCTTCTTCGAGGTTTTCCTCATGGTAGTCGCGGTGCAGGTAGAGGATGTCCATGAAGTCGGTGCCCAGGCGCGTGAGGCTTTCTTCGACGCCGCGCATGAGCCACTGGCGCGAATAGTGGGCCTGGTTGGGGCCGGTTCCGACGGCATTGCCGATCTTGCTGGCAAGCACCCAATCGTGGCGCTGGCCTTTCAGGAGCTTGCCGACCACCTCTTCGGAGCGGCCGCCGTTATAGACGTCGGCGGTGTCGATGAAGTTCAAACCATGGTCACGCGCGGACGCGACGATGCGGGCGGCTTCGTCATCGGGGGTCTGCTCGCCGAACATCATGGTGCCCAGGCAGAGCGGAGAGACGCGGAGATTGCTGCGGCCGAGGCGGCGGTAGTTCATGGTTGGCTTCCTCTCGTTCACGGAAATGGATTAGGCGGGAGCATGCAACGGCAGGCCCGCGCGAGTCAAATTCGCATCTTGGGCATTCTGGGATGGATTGTTGACGTTTGGTGTTGTGAGGCTGGGGTTCTTGAGTCGCCGGCGTCCGGACTGCGGGATTCCGATGCTCGCCCCGGTGGGGCTGCGCTTCGGATCCCTCCGCCCGGCCACCAGCTCAAGGCATCTACCCATGAACGGGCCTGAAACCAATGCATTGGGCTGCTGTCAGCCGAGGCGGCCCGGAGCCATCCGAAGCGCAGCCCCACCGGGGTGAGCATCGGAATGGCGCAGGGCTGCCTCGGCGGCTAAAGAACTCCGACATCCGCAAGCTCAAAGCCCTGTCGCTTCGGTTTTGTGAGGCAGGGTTCTTGAGTCGCCGGCGTCCGGACTGCGGGATTCCGATGCTCGCCCCGGTGGGGCTGCGCTTCGGATCCCTCCGCCCGGACACCGGCTCACGGCATCTACCCATGAACGGACCTAAGACCAGTGCATTCGGCTGCTGTCAGCCGAGGCGGCCCGGAGCCATCCGAAGCGCAGCCCCACCGGGGCGAGCATCGGAATGGCGCAGGGTAGCCTCGGCGGTTCAGAACCCCGGCATCCGCATACTCGAAGCCGCCTACAGCCGCCACATCAAATACCTAGCCAAAAACGATCTAGACCCCAGCGTCCACCGCCTCCAGGATCTTGCCGAACAGCGCGTCGGCGTGGGCCGAGTTCAGCCAGCGCACAATCACCACCATCTGCCGCTCCGGTTCCACCCACGTAAACGAGCTACCCGCCCCCACGCCAAAGAAGCTGGAAGCCGGCACGCTGGGAAACACGCGGCCTTCATGATTCAGCCAGATCAGATAGCCGTAATACGGCGCGATCGCGCATGGCGTGCGCATGTCCCGGATCCACTCGCTGGACAGAATGCGACGGCCGTTGGCCATGCCGTCGTTCAGCAGCATCTGACCGATCAGCGCCTGGTCGCGAGCGCTGATGGACATGCCGCCGCCCCAGTGCGAACCGCCAGGCACCGACGGCATGCGCTGGCCGTCGATCTCGACCCAGGCGTTGTCGTAGCCCACCCACTGCCAGTTTTCGCTGGCGCCGATGGGCCGCGTAACCGCCTCGCGGAAGACCTCGGGCAAGGGTTTGCGGAACAGGTGCAGCAGCGCGTACGACAACTGGTTGATGCGCACGTCGTTGTATTCCCAGTACGTGCCGGGACGCTGCAAGGGCCGCGCTTCGCCCTTCTTGCCGTCCGGCGGCACGCCGAAGGTGACGGCGCGATAGCGATCGGCCTGGTCGGATACGCCGAAGCGTTCGCCTTCCCATTCGCTGGTCTGCTGCAGCAGATGACGCCAGGTGATGTCGGCGTTCTGCCCTTCGTCGAAGCCGATGCCGGGCACGCGCTTGCCCACAGGCTCGTCCACGTCCGGCAGCAGGCCGCGGTCATGGGCCACGCCGGCCAGGATTGCCAGGTACAGCTTGGCCACGCTGAAGGTCAGGTCAGCGCGCTCGGGCTCGCCCCAGGACGCGACGGTCTCGCCGCGCACGGTGACCACGCCCGACACCGGGCCGCGGTCGTGGATGGGGCCCAGCAGGCGGTTCCAGGGCGGCGGATCGTTCAGGTGCACGCCAAAGTTGCCCTTGACGCTGCGGTCCCAGGCGGATTCGTGGTCGTTGGCGAACTGGATCGCCTGCTGCATGAGTGTGTTCATCGTTTCCCTCGTTATGTGTGTGTCTCAGGCCGCTACGCTTGCGCGCGAGCCGGCCAGGAATTCCATTGCCGCCTGCACGCCGCCCGCCCTATGCGGCACGGCTGCCGCAGCCAGGCCCATTTCCACGCCGGCCAGCGTGCCGCACAGCGTCAGGTCGTTGAAGTGGCCCAAGTGGCCGATGCGGAACACGCGGTCGGTAAGCTTGCCCAGGCCCTGCCCCAGCGACATGTCGAAACGTTCCAGCACCAGCTTGCGGAAGGCGTCGGCGCCATGGCCTTGGGGCATGACCACCGCAGTGAGCGCCGGGCTGTGCGCGGCCGGATCCAGGCTCAGCAGCTCCAGCCCCCACCCGGCCAGAGCCAGGCGCGTGGCCTGGGCATGGCGCTGGTGGCGCGCGAAGACTTGCGGCAAGCCTTCTTCGCGCAGCATGGCCAGGGCTTCGTGCAGGCCGTAAAGCAGGTTGGTCGAAGGCGTGTACGGAAAGTAGCCGCGGGCGTTGGCGGCGAGCATCTCGCGCCAGTCCCAGTACGAGCGCGGCAGCCGCGCCTCGTCGGCCGCGGCCAGGGCGCGTGCGCTGACGGCGTTGAAGGCCAGGCCGGGCGGCAGCATCAGGCCCTTCTGCGAACCGGCCACGGTCACGTCCACGCCCCATTCGTCGTGGCGGTAGTCGATGGAGCCCAGCGACGAAATCGTGTCCACCATCAGCAGCGCCGGATGCGCGGCGCCGTCGATCGCGGCGCGCACGGCCGGGATGTCGCTGGTCACGCCGGTGGAGGTTTCGTTGTGCACCACGCACACGGCCTTGATCTTGCGCCCCTGGTCTTCGGCGAGGCGGGCGGCGATGGCTGCCGCGTCCACCGGGTGGCGCCAATCGCCTTCCAGGAAGTCCACCTCCAGGCCCAGCCGCCCCGCCAGCTTGCGCCACAGGCTGGCGAAATGGCCGGTCTCGACCATCAGCACGCGGTCGCCGGGCGACAGGGTGTTGACCAGCGCGGCCTCCCAGGCGCCGGTGCCGGACGACGGGAAGATCACCACCGGGGACTGCGTCTGGAACACCTGCTTGACGCCTTCCAGCACCGCCAGGCCCAACGCGCCGAACTCGGGTCCGCGATGGTCGATGGTGGGCTGGTCGATCGCGCGCAGCACGCGATCGGGCACGTTGGTGGGCCCCGGAATCTGCAGGAAATGCCGGCCGGACGGATGACTGTTCAGGGTAAGCATGCGTAGTCCCAAAGTGGAATATTTTTGTATACCAACGAAAGGCGCAGGGCAGACAAGCAGGACTTTCCCCGCGCGCGGACTTGCGGCATGCGTCACTCTATCCCATTGTTTTTGCGTTAATAACCTAGGGTATACACCCATCTGGCGATACGGAAAGACAGGTTTATAGTTTCGCAAAACACGGGGAATTTTTGTATACCAATGAGCAGCGTTTCCAGCCTGATGCCTGATTCCGGCGCCGCCAGCGTGGCCGCCGAAACCGCGCCGCCGCCTGCGGCGCGCGGCATGGGCAACGGCCGCACGCTGCCGGCCACGGTGGCCGGGCAACTGCGCGAACGCATCATCCAGGGCGAATTCCCGCCCGGCTCGCGGCTGAACGAGCGCACCCTGTGCGACCTGCTCGGCGTGTCCCGCACCCCCTTGCGCGAAGCCTTCCGCGTGCTGGCCGCCGAAGGCCTGGTGCAGATCGAACCGAACCGCGGGGCGCAGGTAGTGGCGCTGTCGGAAGCGAACATCCGCGAAGCCTTCGAGGTCATCGGCGGGCTGGAGGCCATGTCCTGCCGACTGGCCTGCGAACGGGCCACGGACCAGGAAATCGCCGAGATCCGCGCGCTGACCTACGAAATGATGGCCAGCCACGCGCGCCACGACCTCCCCACCTATTTCCGCACCAATCGCGAAATCCACGAACGCATCAGCCTGGCCGCGCACAACAGCCTGCTCAAGCAGCTGTATGACGCCCAGAACGCGCGCATCCAGAACCTGCGCTTCGTCTCGAACGAGAACCGCCAGAAATGGGATCTGGCGATGCGCGAGCACATCGAGATGGCCGAGGCCCTGGACGCGCGCGACGCGGACCGGTTGGCCGGCATCATGCGCCAGCACTTGCAGCGCAAGTGCGAGGCCGCGTTGAAGGCCCTTACCCAGCCGCCCGCGGCGGCGGCCGATTCCGGCTGACCCGCCGCAGGCAGCACAGCGGGCCGCGCCGCCCGCGACAAGATGGCAGATAAGCAGTACGTGCAGTGACTTCCACAGGAGCCTCACCATGACTGATTTCCGCATCACCCCCGCAGCATCCGCGCCGACCTGGCGCAGCCCCCTCCCCCTCAAGGCCCTGGCTGCCGCCCTGTTGGCCTGCGCCACGCTGGCGGCCCAGCCAGCGCTGGCCGGCAAGAAGGACGACACCGTGCGCATGGCCTACGACCAGGCGCCGGAAAGCGTGGATCCCTACTACAACAACGTGCGGATCGGCGTCATCATCGCCGCCAACGTCTGGGACACCCTGCTCTACCGCGACCCGGTCACCAACGAGTACAAGGGGCAGCTCGCCAAGAGCTGGAAGCAGGTCGACGACAAGACCATGGAATTCGAGCTGCGTGAAGGCGTCAAATTCCATAACGGCGAGGAGTTCGACGCGGATTCGGTGGTGTACACGCTGAACTACGTGGCGGACCCGAAGAACAAGGCCGTCACGCAGCAGAACGTGGCCTGGATCGACAAGGTCGAGAAGATCGACAAGTACAAGGTGCGCCTGACCACCAAGGAGCCCTTCCCCGGCGCCAAGGAATACCTGTCCACCACCGCCGCCATACATCCGGCCAAGTACTACCAGGAAGTCGGGCCCAAGGGCATGAACGCCAAGCCGGTGGGCTCCGGTCCCTACAAGGTGGTGGACTACCAGCCCGGCAAGTCCATCACGCTGGAGCGCAACGCCGATTACTTCAAGGATTCGCCCAAGGCCCAGCCGAAGATCGGCAAGGTGGTGATCCGCTTCATCCCCGACCGCCAGACGCAGATGGCCGAGGTCATCTCGGGCGGCGAGGACCTGATCATGAGCGTACCCAAGGACCAGGCCGAGCAGCTGGGCGGCATGCCCTCGCTGCAGATGGTCACGGGCGACACCATGCGCATCGTCTTCATGCAGATGAACATCCAGGAAGGCACGCCCGCGCCGCAGCTCAAGGACGAACGCGTGCGGCGCGCCATCATCCACGCCATCGACCGCGAAGCCATGTTGAAGAACATCGTGGGCGAAGGCGGCGGTCTCATCAACACCATCTGCACGCCTTCGCAGACGGGCTGCACCCAGGAAGGCGCGCCGGTCTACAAGTACGATCCAGCCCAGGCCAAGAAACTGCTGGCGGAAGCGGGCTACCCCAACGGCTTCGACATCGACCTGGTGGCGTATCGCGAGCGCAACCAGACCGAAGCCATCATCAACTACCTGCAGGCGGTGGGCATCCGCGCCAAGCTCAACTTCCTGCAGTACGCCGCCATGCGCGACATGATCCGCGCCAACAAGGCCTCGCTCACGCACCAGACCTGGGCGTCCAATCTGGTCAACGACGTGTCCGCGTCCACGCCTGTGTACTTCGCCTTCGGCAACGACGACATCACCCGTGACCCGCAGGTGCGCGACCTGCTCAACAAGGGCGACCACACCATCGAGAGCGGCGCGCGCAAGGCCGCCTACAAGCAGGCGCTGGACCTGATTGCACAGAAGGCCTATGCGGTGCCGCTGTGGACCCTGCCCGCCTACTACGTGACCACCAAGGACCTGAACTTCAAGCCCTATTCGGATGAACTGGTGCGCTTCTGGGACATGAGCTGGAAGTAAGGCGCGGCCCCGCGCCGGCCTGGCATCGCGCCGGGCCGGCGTGAGTCCAACGAAGAGGAAGCCCTATGCTGTATTTCACGATCAGGCGCCTGGGCCTGGCGGTGCTGGTGGCGCTGACGGTCTCGATCCTGGCGTTCCTGCTGCTGCACCTGTCTGGCGACCCGGCGCTGGCGCTGGCCGGCGAAGGCGCGCGCCAGGCCGACATCGACATGATCCGCAAGACCTACGGCCTGGACCGGCCGCTGGCCGTGCAGTACGCGGACTGGCTCTGGCACATCCTGCAGGGCGATTTCGGCACCTCGGTGTATTTCAAGACCGAGGCGGGACCGCTGATCCTCTCCAAGCTCAAGACCACCCTGCTGCTGGGCCTGGGCGCGCTGGCCTTCGCGCTTCTGATCTCGATTCCGCTGGGCGTGCTGGCCGCGCTGTACAAGGGCAGCCTGATCGACCGCATATGCCTGGCCATCGCCGTGCTGGGGCAGGCGCTGCCCAACTTCTTCTTCGCGCTGATCCTGATCATGCTGTTCTCGATATCGCTGCGCATCCTGCCGGTGTCGGGCAGCGGCAGCTGGCAGCATTTCGTGATGCCGGCGATCGCGCTGGGCTATTACGTGGCCCCCGCCTTCATGCGCCTGATCCGCGCCGGCATGATCGAAGTCCTGGCCGCCGACTACATCCGCACCGCGCGCGCCAAGGGCCTGCCGGCACGCAAGATCGTCTTCAAGCACGCGCTGCGCAACGCCATCGTGCCGGTGGTTGCGCTGGCCGCGGTGCAGCTGGGCTACCTGCTGGGCGGCTCGGTCGTCATCGAAACCATCTTCGCGCTGGACGGCCTGGGCTACCTGGCCTACCAGAGCATCACCTACAAGGACTATCCCGTGATGCAGCTGATCGTGCTGCTGCTGTCGGTGCTCTACGTGCTGCTGACCCTGGCCGCCGATATCGCCAACGCGTGGCTGGACCCGCGCATCCGGGTGTCCTGACATGAACACGCCTACCCTGACCCCGTCCGCTTCCGGCGCCCCGGCGCCGCTGGAACTGTCCGCGTCCGCCCTGCACTGGCGGCGGCTGCGCCGCAACAAGGCGCTGCTGGCCGGCGGCGGCATCCTGCTCCTCATCGTGCTGATCGCGCTGTTCGCGCCCTGGATCTCGCCGCATGACCCCTACTACCAGGACCTGGCCTACCGCACGGCGCCGCCGGTCTGGTACGCCAAGGGCACCTGGCTGCACCCGCTGGGCACCGACCAGCTGGGCCGCGACTACATGTCGCGCCTGTTCTACGGCGCGCGCATCTCGCTTCTGATCGGCATCAGCGTGGCGCTGATCTCGGGCCTGATCGGCACGGCCATGGGCATGGCGGCCGGCTACTTCGGCGGCAAGGTCGACATGGCGGTGTCGTTTCTCATCACCACCCGCTTGTCCATGCCCGTGATCCTGGTGGCGCTGGCCACCGTCGCCATCGTCGGCGGCTCGCTGTGGGTCGTGATCCTGGTGCTGGGGCTGCTCAAGTGGGACCGCTATGCGGTGGTGATGCGCAGCGCCACCCAGCAGGTGCGCTCGCTGGAATACGTGGCCGCGGCGCAGGCCGCGGGCGCGTCCACCTGGCGCATCGTCTGGGGCGAAGTGCTGCCCAATGTGGTGCCGCAACTGATCGTGATCGCCACGCTGGAAGCCGCCAGCGCGATCCTGCTGGAAGCTTCGCTGTCCTTCCTGGGCCTGGGCGTGCAGCCGCCGCTGCCGTCGTGGGGCCTGATGATCTCGGAGGCCAAGGCCTACATGTTCTTCTCGTTCTGGCTGATCGCCATACCGGGGTCGGCGCTGGCGCTGCTGATCTTCGCGATCAACCTGGCCGGCGACGGGCTGCATCAACTCCTGACGCCTGAAGAGAGGGCCTGAGCATGAGCGACACCGACATCGTGCTGGACGTGCAGGGTCTCACCGTCGACATCGCCACGCCGCGCGGCCCGCTGCACGCGGTGCGCGACGTGTCCTTCCAGGTCCGGCGCGGCGAAACGCTGTGCCTGGTGGGGGAATCGGGCTGCGGCAAGTCCATGACCTCCCTGGCCATCATGGGTCTATTGCCCAAGGCCGCCCGGCGCAGCACGCGGCGGCTGGCGGTGCTGGGCGAAGACCTGTCCGCCGCGCGCGGCGGGCGCATCAACGCGCTGCGCGGCAGCAAGATGGCCATGATCTTCCAGGAGCCGATGACGGCGCTGAACCCCGCCTACGCCATCGGCGAACAGCTGACCGAGCACTACATCCACCATTGCAAGGCCGGCGCGCGGCAGGCCCGCGACCGCGCGGTGGAGCTGCTGGAGAAAGTCGGCATCGCGTCGGCCGGGCAACGGCTATCCCAGTATCCGCACCAGCTCTCCGGCGGCCTGCGTCAGCGCGTGATGATCGCCATGGCGCTGATGTGCGGCCCGGAGCTGCTGATCGCCGACGAGCCCAGCACCGCGCTGGACGTGACCATCCAGGCGCAGATCCTGCGTCTGCTGGCCAACCTGCAGGCCGAGCTGGGCATCGCCATGGTGCTGATCACCCACGACCTGGGCGTGGTCGCGCGCATCGCGCGCCAGGTCGCGGTGATGTACGCGGGCCAGATCGTGGAAGAAGGACCCGTGGCGGAACTGTTCGCTTCGCCGCGCCATCCCTACACCCAGGGGCTCCTGGGCTGTATCCCCGTGCCCGGGCGCACGCCGCCCGGCGAGGCGCTGGGCACCATCCCGGGCGTCGTGCCCGCGCTGGTGGGCGAGCTGCAGGGCTGCGCCTTCCGCGACCGCTGCCCGCACGCCCAGCCGCAATGCCGCCATGAGGTACCCGTACACGGCGCCGCATCCGGCCAGCAATGGCGCTGCATCCTCGAATCCGAAGGAGTCCCGGCATGAGCCCCTTGCTGCAAGCCGAGGCTGTCAGCAGGCAGTTCTCGATCCGGTCGGGCATGTTCCGGCCGCGCAGCACGCTGCACGCCGTCAACGGCGTGGACCTGGCGGTGGAGCGCGGCGCGGTGCTGGGCATCGTGGGCGAATCCGGCTGCGGCAAATCCACGCTTGCCCGCATGCTGCTGGGGCTGACGCCGCCCACCGAGGGGGCGATCCGGCTCGACGGCCAGGACATCCGCAACCTGGGCCGGCGTGCGCTCGCCCGCCGCGTCCAGCCCATCTTCCAGGATCCGTATTCGTCGCTGAATCCGCGGCGCTCCATCGCCTCCATCGTCTCGCTGCCGCTGGAAGTGCACGGCATTCCCAATCCGAAACAGCACAAGGCCATCGAGATGCTGGAGCGCGTGGGCCTGCCGCCCCGGCTGGCCCACAACACGCCAGGCCAGCTGTCCGGCGGCCAGCGCCAGCGCGTGGCGATTGCGCGAGCGCTGGTGATGCATCCAGAGATCGTCATCTGCGATGAGCCGACCTCGGCGCTGGACGTGTCGGTGCAGGCGCAGATCATGAACCTGCTGATGGACCTGCGGCGCGAATTCAACCTGACCTATGTCTTTATCAGTCACAACCTGGCGGTGGTGGAGCACATCGCCACCCACGTGGCGGTGATGTACCTGGGCCGGGTGGTGGAATCCGCGGCCACGGCGCAACTGTTCCATGATCCGCGCCATCCCTATACACAGGCGCTGCTGGCCTCGGTGCTGACGCCCGAACCCGGACTGGGCATACCCGACATGGGCCTGGGCCTGTCATTCCCGGATCCGCTGCGTCCGCCCTCGGGTTGCCCCTTCCACCCGCGCTGTCAGCAGGCCATGGCGCAATGCAAGACCGAACGCCCGGCATTGGTCCGGCGCGAGCAATCCGTGGTGGCCTGCCACCTCTATCCCCCTACCTCCAACGGAGTCCAGCCATCATGACCCGCGCACAAGCCATCGCCCAGGCGGAACAGTGTTTTGATTCCGGCGCCTTCCGCGCGCTATTGGCTCGCCGCCTGGCCCAGCCCACCGAAAGCCAGAACCCGGCGCGCGCGCCCGAACTCGCGGCCTACCTGGAAGCCGAGATCCGGCCCGCCTTCGAAGCGCTGGGCTTCACCTGCCGCACGCTGACGCACCCGAAGGCGCTCGCGCCGTTCCTGTATGCCGAGCGCATCGAGGATCCGGCCCTGCCCACCGTGCTGGGCTACGGCCATGGCGACGTCATCCGCGGCCTGGAAAAGGAATGGAAGGAAGGCCTGTCGCCCTGGGCGCTGACCGAAGCCGAGGGCCGCTGGTATGGCCGCGGCATCGCCGACAACAAAGGCCAGCACAGCATCAACATGGAAGCGCTGCGACTGGTGCTGGAGACGCGCGGCAAGCTGGGCTTCAACGCCAAGTACCTGATCGAGATGGGCGAGGAAACCGGCTCCATGGGGCTGCGCGACCTGTGCGAGGAACACCGGGCGCTGCTGGCGGCGGACCTGCTCATCGCCTCCGACGGCCCGCGCCTGAGCGCGGAACGCCCCACCATCTTCCTGGGCGCGCGCGGCAGCCTGAACTTCGACTTGAGCATCGAGGCCCGCGCGGGCGGCCACCACTCGGGCAACTGGGGCGGCCTGATCTCAAATCCCGGCATCCAGCTGGCCCACGCCATCTCCACATTGGTTTCGCCCACCGGCCAGATCCGCATCCCCGAATGGGTGCCGCGCGAACTGCCCGCCGCGGTGCGGCGCGCCCTTGCCGATTGCCAGGTGGACGGGGGCGCCGATGGTCCCGAGATCGAACCCTGGTGGGGCGAGCCGGGGCTGTCGCCGGCAGAGCGCGTGTTCGGCTGGTGCTCGTTCGAGGTGCTGGCCTACAAGACCGGCAATCCCGACACGCCCGTCAACGCCATTCCGCCGCGCGCCTGGGCCCGCTGCCAGCTGCGCTTCGTGGTGGGCGTAGATCCGGACGACCTGGTCCCCGCCCTGCGCCGCCATCTGGACCGCCAGGGCTTCCCCATGGTCCAGATCACGCTGACGCGCGAGAACATGTTCCGCGCCACCCGCATCGACCCTGACGACGCCTGGGTGCGCTGGGCGGTGGATTCGCTGGAACGCACCTCCGGCGCCAAGACCGCCGTGCTGCCCAACCTGGGCGGCTCTCTGCCCAACGACATCTTCACCGACGTGCTGGGCCTGCGCACGATCTGGGTGCCGCACTCCTATCCAGGCTGTTCCCAGCACGCGCCGAACGAACACTTGCCGCCGGCCTTGCTGCGGCAGGCGTTGAGCCTGATGACAGGACTGTATTGGGATCTGGGCGCGGGCGGCACGCCGGCATTGGAGCGCTGAGACGCGAGGCCCGAGCATGTTCGCATGCAAAGGACCATGCGCCGCCCCTAAGGCTTGCCGGACGGCACCAGCCGCTCCCGCAGGAAATCGATGAAGCGCCGGACCTTGGCGCTGACGTGGCGGGTGTCGGGATACACGGCGTAGACCTCCAGGCGCGGCAGCGCATACGAAGGCAGCAGGCGTTGCAATGTGCCGCGCGCCAAAGGCTCTTCCAGCAGCCACTCCGGTAGCGCGGCCACGCCGCATCCGGCCTCGGCAAAAGCCAGCAGCGCCGAGGCCGTATCGGCCTGCGCCACCGGCGCCACGCGCAGCTCGTGCTCGCGCCCCTTGCTGTCCGTCAGCCGCCAACGGTCGCTGCGGCCGGGCCGGTTGGCCAGCCAGGGCAGCGCCGCCAGCGCCTGCGGCGTGCGCGGCGCGCCGTGCTGCGCCAACAGGTCCGGACTGCCCACGATCCATAGCCTGAACTGGCCGATGCGCGTGGCCCGGTAGCTGGAATCCTCCAGCGCCCCCACCCGTATGGCCAGGTCCAGCCGTTCGGCGATCAGGTCCGCATGCGCGGACCCGGCGCGGTAGCCCACCCGCAAGGCGGGATGCGCACGCGCGAATGCCGCCAGCGCCGGCGCCACCACCCGGTTGCCGTAGTCCACCGACGCCGTCACCCGCAGGCTGCCCGACAGCGCCGTCTGGCCGGAACGCGCCTCGTCCACCGCGGCCTCGGCTTCGCGCAGCAGCCGCGCGCAGTGGCCGTAAAAGCCTTCCCCCGCCTCGGTCAGCGCCAGCCGCCGAGTGCTGCGCGTGAGCAGCGCCACGCCCAGCTCCTGTTCCAACTGCTTGATGTTGAAGCTGACCACCGCCTTGGTCGTGCCCAGCGCATCGGCCGCCGCGGTAAAAGAGCCGGCCTCGGCCACCGCCGCATACATCGCCAGACGATTCAGATTGATCATGGAAGGCCTGGATTAATTGTCAAAAAAACACGAACAGTATATCCATCTATAGGTCGTTTTTCGGGAACAACCTGGCTCCTAGAATGGCGCTCCCTTTCCAGGAATCCCACCCATGCCGACCTTTCATCCCATTGCCTGCGCCTGGCTGTCGACGTCCATTCCCGTATCGAAGGCTGGATAGGCTCGCCCGATGCCCCGGATACACAGCTGACCGCCCTGCTAAAGGATTTTGCGCCCGGCTTCAGCATGATCGCCGCCGACGGTCAGCGTCTGCCCGCGGAGGCTTTGCCGGCCTTGTTCGGCAGATTGCGCGGCGCCCGCCCCGGCTTGAAGATCGACATCGACGAGCTGGCCGTGCTGCACGCCGGCGCGGATTCGGTCTTGCTGAGCTACCGTGAACGCCACGCCTGGACCGCGGGCGCGACCCAGCGCCGGGCGACAGCGCTGTTTGCCGTCCAGCCCGACGGCCAGCCGCAATGGATGTATCTGCAAGAAACCTGGGCTTGACGGCCCGGCGAGCGCAATTGCCCCTCAGGACAACAACTCTTCCGCGCGGCACTTCACCATCGCTGCGCCGTACGCCTCTTTCAGATCTTTGAATTGGCGCTCGTACTACTCCAAAACATCCATTCGCAGCGTACGGTCCTGTTGAACCGCTCGACATAGGCGCTATAGCGAAGGGGACTTAAACGTAGCGCCGCATGACACGCCACCGAAAATGCCCACGCCGACGGAGACGCCGATGGAAAGAGAAAGATCGTAGGGAAGCCCGTTGCCAAACTGTGTTTCCGATACTTGCAGGCTCACAAAAGGAAGCGCCACCATGACGGAGCGAACACAACCGGTATTGATCTCCGCAATATTTGAGCTGCGGGGGTACAACTGAACATTAAGAGTCACACTGGGAATCGGGCTGGGTGGTGCGATAAACCCACCCATGCCAAATATACCCAGGAATCCGCCTGCCCCCAGTTCAGTTTCTCTTTTCCCTGCAGATCCGTAGTATTGGAATGTCGCAGAAGGTCCGAGGAAAAAGGCATAGCCGAAGCCCCATCCAATCCCATTCGAAACTTGCACAGAGTATTTCGCGTTGGACCAAGGGAGCATCTCCGGGTTGGACGTTGAAGATATTGTGCTAGGAGCCGAGCTGATCGTGGACTGTCCGGCATGTGGAGATGCTCCCGGCATATCCCCTCTTTCTGGTGCTTCATGCGGGCCTTCCCATTCATCTAACGAGTCTTCATCGGTTGCGGGCGCTGAGCCAAGGCTCAAGGTGTTGGAGGTAACCCCGCTTTCGTAATAGTAGTCACCGACCGATTCATATCGTTCGTAATCGGCATCAGAAATGTCCTCGTCGGACGTATATTCGCCTGGATAGTCGCTGCCGGGATAATCATCTCCCGGATAAGGAGATTCGGACGCGTCATCGTCTGGGGACTCATTATCCCATCCTCCATCATCTCCAGCGTCATCGTCGAGAGGGTGAATTCGCAGCATGCTAGTAGGGAACAAGGCCGGTTACGACAACTTCTACGACTACGTCTTCGAGCTCGTAAGCATGCTTTCCAAGAACCGAAAAGGCGGCAATTTCCAGCGTCCACGTCGATGCAGCGTCGGGTTTGGTTAGATCAGACGTGGGGCAACAATTACGGAAGATGGTGCCGACAGAATCAGGCTGACGAGGGTTCGCTCGCGACAGAATCCTCCCCACCCCAGCGGCAAAGGGATCATTTTGAGAGATTGAGTGACGGTTTCCATGCAGATCGATGGAGACAGCGGAAATTGGCGGCCGAATCCTACCGTGCCAACTATCCGAGTAATCTGACACCTTCTCTATGGTTGAAATGCTAACTGCGCGAACTCTCGCGCCGCGAAGATCGCCAATCCGTTGAGAAGGAATTTTGAAGCCGACTAAAAGGCTAGGGCTCTTCCCTGTCTTCAATGCAACCTTTGCCGCTTCGAATTCTTTCAAAGCGCTATTCCTCATCGAAATGGCAACAATCAGAGCAGACTCTCGCTCTTGCATTCGTGAAAGAGCCGTGTCCAGATCTGCGTACCAAGCCTGTAGCGCAGCGAGGTAACTCCCGGCGGCATCGTCCCAACCGTCAATTTTGGGTGGCGGGAGGGACCATACCACGCCATAGAGGGATTGGAGCGTGGATGCGATCACCTCCGCACGTGCGACGGTTTCGGCAAGCAGATCGATGAACCTTTTCCTGATAGTCAGGCACTTTTCCGTCAAATTTAATGGGCCTCCCCACGAATCAATCGCTTGTCGTCTAAGCTCGCGAAGCTCTATTTGGACTTTTGCTCTATCTCGTCGGAAGCTTATGTCATCCGCGGCCCAGTTCGCTGCCCGCGCCTTAGCTTCGAAAGATGCCTTCGCTGCCTTAGCGCCGGCTTCCGCTAGAAGGCGGCCACCGGTCACGCTGACCGCGGCCGCCGAGATTTCACAGACGGCGGATTTCCGCGTAGCGTAGTACACAAGTGTAGGCGTGTCGGTAGGGGAATCTCCAACATTTCCCTTAGGTAGAGGAGTAGGCACATCGGGAGTGTTCCAACCATGCGCCCACCTGACCATTTGTCCTTTAGAAAACTGGTCATGCAGGTCCTGATACGGAGAGTAGACAAGCGCCGTTGCGGAAACTGCGCGGAGTTGTGCGGCTCGCTGCGGGTCAGTAAATGCTTCGACGGCCTCGGGGTTCTGAAACAGTTTTGAATATTCTGCACTGGCCGCCTCGTACCCCGCCTTTTGCTCCCCAGCAGCCTCAAACTCAGATTTTGAAATTTCTGATGCTACGGTGTAGTAGCCAGCGGCGATCTCGTCATTGTGAATGCGCAGAGCGTCATCTAACGCCTTTAAGTCCAACACTTGGTTGGTAAGTCTAAAGCGTAGGTCGTCAAAATATCGCAGGTCAGATTCCAGGCCGCCCAGTGCGGCGCGAACGTCCTGAACGTACATTTCAGTCCACCGCGGATTTAACGTGGCAATGCGCTTCGAAATCTCAGCAGAACTAAGGGAAGCCTCCGAGGCCAAATCGGCGTCGAGGCGAGCAGCCCAGCCCGATGAAGTTACCGGAAGACCAAAGGCTGAAAACAGTTCCTTCGCCGTTGCCGACAGCTCATCGTCACTGGGCCGGCGCAAAGGTCGCTTTGAGGGTGGTTCCACTTCCGCGACAATTCTGACATGCCGAAAGGAACATCGACTTCCCGTGGGCAGCTTCTTATCCTCTTTGCTTAGCAAGTGTTCCACATCGGACAAAGTGGTGTCACAAGAACTCTGCGGATCAGCATGGAATGCAATCGAGGCGGGGTCGAGGTGGAAGGACCAGCCTGGATTATAGAAAGCGGGGGTCGCAAAGATTATCCCGTGCAATTGTATTGCGGCATTGGATGCTTCCCGCAATTGATCCCGTGCAAGCGTCAAGAGCTTTGCGCCACGAATCAGGACGATGAACGCATCTTTAGAACTGCCATCGGCGATTGAGAAATATGACTCTATCAATGTTATTTCCCAGGCGTGTAGTTTTCAGCGCAGATTAATCTCTACAAGGGAGGCTCACACGATCTGTTCGGAATCGAGGTCAGCTGAGCCACGGTCGTGTGTACAGAAAAAGGTAGGGCAAGCGGGCGACGTGATCCATACCCAAAATGGAGGATGACAAGCAGTACACAGCGGTCCGTTTGTTGTACTCCTGTGATCTGATGAAAGACCCCTGGTAGAAGAGCATTGGAAGAGAGGAATAAGGCCGGCCTTGATCCCCGTCTCGCGCAGCACATGATGCAGCTTGCGCGCCCCCAGTCTTGGTGGCCGCATGCGCAGTGCCGTCACCATCGATACCGCTTGGCACGCCTGCTGCTGGCGCTCGCGCTGTGCCTGCTCTTCTAGTACGCCTGGCGGCTGCGGCCCATGTACCGGCAGGCAATCCCTTGCCTGCTCGACCACCGACAGTCTAAAAGCCAGACGGTAGTCGCGCTGGGTACGCTTGATCCCTGATTCCAATTGACTCTCCTTTTTTCTCTCAAAAAGGTGTCAACCATTTCCAGGACGGGTCACAGGCCAAAAAAAAAGCCTCCGGCTAGGAGGCTTGTCGGAGCGGTTTTCGTATCCCGTCCAGCAACAGGCTGGTGACGACTTCCGCCAGGGCTTGCTGCCTGGCCGCATCCGGCTCCTGCCGCGTGAACCGTTCGATGATGCCCATCATGGATTGGGCGTACCAGTCGGCCGGAATGTCCTCGCGGAGCAGTCCCACCTTTTGCTCGGCCCTCACGTTGTCGGCGATCATCGCCGCCAGCTCGTTCTTGAGCGCCTCGGCCTCGGCGGCTTGGAAGAAGCCGATGCGCGTCAGGTTCGGATCCTCTTGCAGAATGGCGAGCAGGCCGCTCACGCCCAGGCGGACGCGACTGTCCAATCCGGCGTCTTGCAGGCCGTCCGGCATGCGCGCCTGGCCGATGGCCTGGCGCAAGCGCTGCGCGAACAGGCCCACCAGTTCATCGTAGGCTGCCTGTTTGCCGGCGAAGTATTGATAGAAGACAGGTTGGGTCACGCCGGCGCGGGCGACGATGTCGCTGATCCGGGTATGCTGGAATCCGCGTTCCGCGAATTCCGCTGCCGCGACCTCCAGAAGTTGAGCCCGTGTGCGTTCACCCTTGGTGAGACGCTTGTCTTGCGGTAAAGGAGAAGGTCGTGCCGTAATCATCGCGAGAAAATACTACCCTTCCGCGCTTTTAGCCACTGGTTTTACCCACGGTTCCCACAACGGATACAACCATTGCAATGTCCTTCCCAAAGTGCTTGCCGACCATTGCCACCCTGGCGCTCGCCAGCCTGCTATCGGGCTGCGTGCCCTACCCCGTGTACAAGACCATGCAGCCTGACGCCCGCGCCACTGTGCTGGACGAAAATTCCCAGCCCCTGGCCGATGCGCGGGTGGTGTTGATCAGCAGCACGTTTCCCTATGGGCGGGAACAATTCCGCAATGAAACCCGCAGCGCGTCCGACGGCAGCGCCGCGTTCGGGGCCCTGAAGGAATGGCGCGCCGAATCGATGATGATCCACGGGGCGCAGGTGTACTTCTGGAACTGGTGCGTGGAGAAAACGGGCTACGAAACCTACATGACGCTGGACCGCGACGCCGCGTATTTCAACGATAAGCCGCAGATCACGTTGCGCCCCGGCGAGTCGCGTTCCTGCAACAACTGGCCCGACCGCCGGGACCCGTCCGCCTCCCGCTGAAATCAGTTGAAATCTCCGTAGCGCTTGAGACACTTTATGGGAGCGGCCAGGCGGTAAAGTGGCAATATCGGTCCGGGTCCCGCGTCACGCTGGGCCCCGGGGCGGATCAGGAGCAAGATCATGAAGCGGTTTTCTGGCCGTATGGCCATCGTCGCGGCGCTGGCGTTGGCCGTGGCAAGCGCGCCTGCCATGGCTGGCGGGCGTGGCGGCGGTTATTGGGGCGGCGGCCACGGCGGCGGATACCACGGTGGCGGATACCACGGCGGGTACCACAATTACCATGGCGGCAGCAGCAGTTCCGACGGTTGGTGGATAGGCGGCGCCTTCGCGCTGGCCACCATAGGCCTGCTGTTGGCGGCTGATTCCGGGCCCTCCTACACCCAGGCGGGCGTCTATTCGTCGGGCGTGGGCTACACCAGCCCGCCGGTCTACGCGGCCCCCGTCTACAACGCGCCAGTGTACGAGGCGCAGCCCGTGTACAGCGCGCCCCAGCCTCAGTACGAGCCGGTGCAATACGAGTCCACCGCGCCCGTCAACAGCGCCCAGGCCAGCGCCACCATGGACTGCCAGCGTTGGGCCATGAACCAGAGCGGATACGACCCGGCCACCATCACGCAATGGACCACCCAGGTCATGGTGGACTCCTACAACCGGGCTCTGGATTCCTGCATGACCAGCCGCGGCTACCGCGCGCACTGAAGCGCCATTCCGGGTATTCCCGCTTGCCCTGCCGCGCCGGCCTGCACACACTGCATGCCGGCGCGCCTCTTTGCAGGGCCGTTGCCGCGTCCCGACGGACAGGCCGTCGGGCATAGACAAGGGGAAAGCATGTTGAATTTCAAGCGGATCGCCGGGCTGTGCGCAATCAGCGCAGCCTGCGCGTTCTCTGCCGCCGCGCAAGCGCAAGCCGACGCCAAGGCCATGACCATCGTCGTGCCCTATGGTGCGGGCGGCATCGTCGACAACACGGCGCGCGCGTTCGCGCAGAAACTGGCGGCGGAACTGGGCCGGCCCGTTGTGGTCGAGAACCGCGGCGGCGCGGGCGGCATGATTGGCATGAACACGGTGGCGCGGGCTCACGACGAGAATACCCTGGCCTTTACCGCCGTCAGCCCCGTCACGCTATCGCCGCATGTGATGAAGACGCTGTACGACCCCTTGAAGGATCTGGCGCCGGTGGCCTCCGTGATGTATTCGCCGGTGTATCTGGTGGGCGGCCCGAAGTTCACGGGCAAAACCTTCCAGGACATGCTGGCCCAGGCCAAGGCCGATCCCGGCGGCCTGTCGCTGGCGACGGCCGGCGTGGGGTCGCTGGGGCATTTGATGCTGGAGCAGATCAATGGCCAGGCGGACGTGCGCATCACCCACGTGCCGTACAAGGGCATGGCGCAGATGGTGCCCGATGCCCTCGGTGGACAATTTACGCTGATGCTGGTGAATGCCTCCGGTCCGGTCAATGCGCTGATCGACGAAGGCAAGCTCACGCTGCTGGCGGTGGGTTCCCCCGCCCGGCTGCCCGGACGGCCCGGCACGCCCACGCTGGCCGAACTGGGCTATCCCATGGCAAACATGACATCCACTTTCGGGTTTTTCGCTCCCGCCAGCACCAGTCCGGATTTCCGCCAGCGCATGAACGGCCTCATCAACCGCATCGCCGCCATGCCGGACATCAGCAAACCGCTGACGGACGCGCTGAACATCATGTCGCCCGGGACGGTGGAGCAGTTCACGGCCCAGGTGCAGAAGGAATACGCCGATAACGGCCGAATCGTGAAGCAGGCCGACATCCGCAGCGAATGACCGCGTGAGGCAGTAAGCGGCTGGCGGCTCAGCGGCGCCAGCCGCGCCAGCCGCAGAGCAGGCCGACGGCCAGCATGACGCTGGCGGGCAGGATCCAGACAAATCCCGAATCCGTGTAGACCACCTGGTCGACCGGATCGTAGTAACGGCCCAGCTCGTTGAAGTCCCACTTCAGGTATTGCGCGTACCAGGCGTAGAAAAAGAAGCCGGACAGGGGCAGGCAGAGGCCGGCGGCCAGGCGCAGGAGGCCCTTGCTGCGGCCGGTGCGCACTGCGGCCTTCCAGGCCAGGACCGCGCAACCGGCCACTCCCAGCAGCACCAGCAGGTCGCCCACATCAACGCCCATCGGCCGCCTCCAGGCCGGCCAGACAGGCCTGGGCCTCATCCCACTGTTTCTCGCTGAAGACGCGCAGGCCGGCCCGGGCCAGCAGTTCGGCCGTCACGCCCACGCCGGGCTGCTTGCGGCCGGCGAAATGGCCGTCGTACACGTAGCCGCTGCCACAGGAAGGGCTACCCTCCTTCAGCACTGCGATGCCGATGCCGTGCTTGCGCGCGGCTTCCAGCGCTGCTTGCGCGCCATGCACGAAGGGCGCGGTGACATCCTCGCCCGACACCGCCATGACGCGAGCGCGGCCGGCCAGCACGGCGGCGGCGTCCGAGTCCGGCTCGATCTCGGCGGGCGGACGCGGAACCGGCATGCCGCCCGCCATTTCCGGACAGACCGCCACCACCCGGCCTTCGTCCCGCCAGCGCGTCAGCACGGCGTGGTCATGGGAGGCGCCGCGTCCGTCGTAGCGTACGGGGTTGCCCAGCAGACAGGAACTGACCAGAACGTATTGCATGCGTAATCCGAGGCGATGGACCGCAACACGGCGCGCGGCCCTTATTCAAAGCATGCATGATAGAGCACCGGGCTTGGCGCGCGGACGCCTGTGTGGCCAGGGCTCAGCTTGCGGCCGCGCCCATTTCGCGCATCCAGGCGCGCAGCGCGGGATCCCGTACCTGCAGCACGTCGAACAGCCCCAGCGCATTGAGCGCCGGCAAGGCATCCCGGATGTCCGTACGCGCATCGGCCACGGCCCGGGTCGACGCCTGTGGGTCGAGGCAGACGCGGGCGTTGGCGAGAAACGCCCCCACCGTACCCTTGCGCACCGCCACGCCGTTGAACTCCCCCAGATCCCTGCCGTCGGGCAGGATATCGCTTGCTTTCATGTTGTGCTCCTGTAGCTGTTCAAGACAGGAGTTACGATAGACGGGCCCGCGTGGCAAGTCTGCGCGGTTCTGGCCATTCAATACGGTATTTCTGCCAATGGCACTGCCTGCTCTCACCCCTCCCTTGCTCGACCCTGGACGCGCCCGCGACCGCGGCGGTCCCAGGCTGATCGCCGTACGCAGCCAGGATGGCGCGCTACGCCATACCGCCATGCATCAACATGCGCGGGGGCAGCTATTGGGCGCCTATCAAGGCTTGCTGACGGTCTATGCGGGAGACCATCAATGGGTGGTGGCATCCCGCCAGACGGTGTGGATACCCCCCGACGTGCCGCACGGACTGTACTCGCATGGTCCGTATGCCGGCTATAGCGCGTACTTGAGCCCGGCGGCTTGCGCGGGGCTGCCTGCCGGTCCTTGCGTGCTGCATGCCTCCGATCTGCTGCTGGCCGCCGTGGGCCGCGCCGCGTCCTGGAGCGACGACGCAATCGACCCGGCGCGCAGCCGCCTGATCGAGGTGATCCGGGATGAAATCAGAACCCTGCCGCACGCCGGCCAGCCCCTGCTCCTGCCGCGAGACGCGCGTCTGCAGCGGCTGGCGCTGGCGCTGTCGAACCAGCCCTCGGACACCCGGACACAAGAAGAATGGGCCGCCGCCATCGGCATGTCGCCGCGCACGCTGGCGCGCCGCTACCTGGCGGAAACCGGCCTGACCCTGGGCGCCTGGCGGCAGCGCGCCCGCCTGATGCGGGCGCAGGAAATGCTGGCCGAAGGCGCGGCCGTGACCACAGTGGCCTTGGAGCTGGGCTATGACAACGTCAGCGCCTTCATTGCCATGTTCAAGCGCGAGCTGGGCGCCACGCCGGGTCGCTACGGCGGCCCGGGCGGTTAAGCGCTGTCAGCCCTGAAGCCGGGGCTTCAGGATTCCCCGGCCGTCTTGCTGGCCCGGCGCGCGCGGGGAGCCGCCTTGCTGGCGGTCTTGGCGGCGCTCTTGCGGGCAGGCTTGGCGGGCGCTTCGGATACCGCCGCAGCCGCTGGCTCGGCCGGCGCCACGGGTGCGGTCTTGGCGGCGGTCTTCTTGGCAGCGGGACGGCTGCGGGTCGCGGCCCGTTTCGCTGCGGGCTTCTCGGCTGCGGGCTCTGCAGCCGCATGCGTGTCCGCCACGGGCTGGACAGCCTTGGCCTCGTCCCTTGCGGCAATCCTGGCCATGCCGCCCTCGAACGGGTCGGACATCTTGGCAGGCGTTTTGCTCGCGGGCTGGCTGCGGCTTTCCGCGGCAGGTTGGGCAAAGGTCCATTCAGCGATGTTCACCGCCGGCAACGGCTGGCGCGCTTGCGGCAGGGGCTTGGGCATGGGCGGCAGACGCGAGGGTTGGACCGGTTTCGATTCCTGCGCTCGAGCCAGGGCGTCGGCCCGCATGGCGTCCAGCTTGGCGGCATCCGCTTGTTCGTCGGCCTGCCTGGCGGCATCGGGCTGCGCGGTCGCCGGCGCTATGGCGGCGGATTGCGCGGCTGCCTCAGTCGGGGCCGGCGCCTTGGTTGCGGGTTGGACGGAAGACGCCGCGGACGAAGCTTCGGACGGCGCGGCAGCGCTCTCGCCAGCGGTTTCCTGCTCGGCAGTCTGGTTGGCTCCCCTGCCCTCGCCGCCCGACTTGCGCCCGCCACGCGATTTGCGGCCGGAGCGGGAACGGGATTCTTCCTGAGCCGCGCCGGCAGACGCGTCGCCGGTCTCGGCCGCTGCCGGCTGCCGGGCCGAGGCTGAACGGGATCCGCCATCGGCTGCGGCGCGATTCGCGGCCGCAGCCCCGTCCGCGCTGTCGCGGTATACGTAGGTGCCGGCGTTTTCCTCGCGCCCGACTTCCAGCAGGCCGCGCGACTGCGCCTCGTCCAGCAGGTTGCCGAAGGCGCGGAAGCCGTAGTAGGACTCGTTGAAATCCGGCCGGCGGCGCTTGAGCGCATCCTTCAGGGCGGACGCCCAGATCTTGCCGCTGTCGCCGCGTTCGGCCATGAGGGCTTCGAAGGTCTCGGCAACCATTTCCACGGCCTGGGTCTTGCGGGCCTCGAGTTCTTCCTTGCGGCGGCGTTCCTCGTCGGGCGTGCGGCGCTGCTGGCCCGCGGCGGCGCCGCCACGGTTGTCGCGGCGCGCGTCGGCTGCGCGCTGGCCTTCGCGGGCCAGGTCGTCATAGAAGATGAATTCATCGCAGTTGGCGATGAGCAGGTCCGAGGTGGACTGCTTCACGCCCACGCCGATCACTTTCTTGTTGTTCTCGCGCAGCTTGGACACCAGGGGCGAAAAATCGGAATCGCCGCTGATGATCACGAAGGTATTGACGTGGGACTTGGTGTAGCAAAAGTCCAGCGCGTCCACGACCAGCCGGATGTCGGCGGAATTCTTGCCGGACTGGCGCACGTGCGGGATCTCGATCAGTTCGAAATTGGCCTCGTGCATGGGGGCCTTGAATTCCTTGTACCGCTCCCAGTCGCAATAGGCCTTCTTGACCACGATGCTGCCCTTGAGCAGCAGCCGTTCCAGCACCGGCCGGATGTCGAACTTCTGGTACTTGGTGTCGCGTACGCCCAGCGCCACGTTCTCGAAATCACAGAAAAGCGCCATGCTGACGTTTTCGTTGGGGGTATTCATGTTTTTGCTCCAATGCTGCCGCGGCGCCGGGCGAGACGCCGCCAGATGACGCTCATGATATACATATCTGCCGCCGGCACGCGGCGCCCGCCCCCAGCAGCCATGCCTGAAGCTCCTTTGTTCCCGCCTCTTGCCACCGACCGCCTGATCCTGCAGCCCTTGGAAATCGGCGACGCCGAAGCCATCCAGCGCCTGTTCCCGCAGTGGGAAGTGGTGCGCTACCTGGTCGACCAGGTGCCATGGCCCTACCCGCCCGACGGGGCGCGCAGCTATCTGGAACAAGTGGCGATCCCTGCGATGCGGCGCGGCAAGGAGTGGCACTGGTCCATCCGCACCCGTCAGGCGCCCGCCAGCCTGATAGGCATCGTCAGCCTGATGGACGACGATTCCTGGAACAACCGCGGTTTCTGGCTGGACCCCGCCCATCACGGCCGGGGCTACATGACCGAGGCCAGCGAAGCCGCCACCGCCTACTGGTTCGAGGTCCTGGGCAAGCCTTTGCTGCGGGCGCCCAAGGCCGCCACCAACACCGCCTCGCGCCGGATTTCGGAGCGAGGCGGCATGCGCCTGGTCGCCACCGAGGAGCGCGGCTACGTCAGCGGACGGCTGCCCACGGAAATCTGGGAGATCACGCGCGAGGAATGGTTCGCCCGCCAGGATCGCCAGGGCCGATAGGGCCGACGCGGGATCGACGAGGAGCCGATGCGGGGCTCGCGGCTTGCCGGCATATGCACCGGCCGATCCTGCGTCTTATCCGACCCTTTTATTTCCGGACCGACCTGCGCCCCGCCGACCGCTTCAAGCCGCCGCTTACCGCCCTTTTCGCCCCGTTTTCCGGCCGATTGACTCAGACCTGCCCTGGCTAGAATTCCCCGAAATCCGGCATTCCGCGTACGGGGATGCCTATGTTTATCGGGCAAGATCCATGAATCCGTCTACCGTCATCGGCGCCGCCGTCGGCCTGCTTACCCTGGTTATCGTCGTGGCCCTGGCCGCCACCGACCCCGGCATGTACATCAACCTGCCGGGACTGGCCATCGTGCTGGGTGGCACCGCGGCCGCCGTGTTCATCGCCTACCCGCTGTCGGAAGTGCTGCGCGTCTTCAAGCTGGTGCGCACCGTCTTTCGCAACGACCAGCACGACCAGCAGCGGGACATCGAGGAACTGGTGTCCATGGCCCAGCTGTGGATGAACACCGACGTCCGCAAGGTCGAGCAGGAACTCAAGAAGGTCAGCAACCCCTTCCTGCGCACCGGCGTGCAGCTGATCATCGACAACACGCCCGAAGACCAGATCATCGAACTGCTGCAATGGCGCGTGGCGCGCCTGCGCGCGCGTGAACAGGCCGAGGCCCAGATGTTCCGCGTCATGGCCACCTTTGCCCCGGCCTTCGGCATGCTGGGCACGCTGGTGGGCCTGATCAACCTGATGTCGGTACTGGGCGACGGCAGCATGCAGATGATCGGCCAGCAGCTGGCCATCGGCCTGATGACCACCTTCTACGGCATCCTGCTGGCCAATCTGGTCTGCAAGCCCATCGCGCTCAAGCTGGAACGCCGTACCGCAAGGCGCGTCGAATCCATGAACATGGTGCTGCAGGGCATCGCCATGATGTGCGAGAAGCGCGGCCCCGCGGTGGTGCGCGAAACGCTGAATTCCTTCGTCATGCACGTCGAAGACGAAATCTATGACGGCGGCGCGGACGCCAAGCCCCAGGCCGCGCAAGCCAAGGCGGAAGGTCAGATCAAACCCGCGGCCAAACCTGGCGCGGCCCAGCCCGTCTCCATCGCCCGTCCTGCCGCCGCGCGCCAATGAGCCTGATTTCTCCCACCCTGGCGCAGCGGATCGAGCAGGCCCGCCAGGCCCAGCTACGCGCCGAGAAAGCGGCGGCCAATAGCGGCTGGCGTCCCAGCAAGGGCGACCGCAAGGACCGCTATGCCCGCTGGCACGTCGAGGAAACCGTCGAACAGGACTCCGAGAACTGGCTGCTCAGCTACCTGGACCTGATCACCCTGCTGCTGGCCATGCTGGTCGTGCTGCTGGCGCTCACGCGGCTGCATGGCGGCGCATTCGGCCAATCGGAACAACCCGTGGAGCTGGTCGGCACGCTGGCCGCCAGCGGCCTGCCGGCCTACGACGGCGAATACTCCGAATTCGACGCGGTCCAGATTCCGGCAAGCTGGGCGCAGGCCGAAGCCCCGGCGGTCGCCGTGGCCGCAGCCACGGCCCAGCCCGCCCAGGAAGGCGAGGTCGTCGCCGACGCCGCCCCGCCGCTGCGCGCGCCCTCCAAGGAATCGCTGGGCCTGGCCGACCTGGGCAAATCGGTGGACGTGATCATCAACGAGCAGTCGGTGAGCTTTCGCATCAGCAATGAACTGCTGTTCCCGTCCGGCCAGGCCACCCTCAGCCCCACCGGCCTGGACGTGATCAAGCGCCTGGCCGCCATCCTCAACAAGAACGAATACCAGGTCTCGGTCGAGGGCCACAGCGACCCCGTGCCCATCCAGACCCGGCAATTCGCGTCCAACTGGGAACTGTCCAGCAGCCGCGCCACCAGCGTGCTGCGCGAGCTGGTCCGCGACGGCGTATCGGCCCAGCGCCTGCGCGCCGTCGGCTACGCCGAGACCCGCCCCATCGAGTCCAATGACACCCCGGCAGGCCGCGCGGCCAACCGGCGCGTGGAACTGATCATGGACATCGCGCCCTCGCAGAAGACGGCACAGGGCGCGACGCCTGGGGCCGCCGCGGCCGCCCCCGCCCCCGCCGCGAAATCCTGATCCGGGCCCAGGTCGCGCGCAGCCGCGCGGCCTGTCTCTCCGCCCGCCTCAGAGCGGCACAGGCCGGTTCCTAAGCACGTTCTTCATCACCAGCGTCGACCGCAATCGCAGCACGCTCGGCAGCGCCGACAGCACGCGGTCATAGAGCGCCTGGAACGCGGGCAGGTCCTGGGTGACGACGTGCAGCATGTAGTCCGGGTCGCCGAACAGCCGCTGGGCCTGCACCACCTCGGGAATATCGGCCAGGGCTGCCTCGAACGCCGACACCCGGTCGCTGCTGCCTTCGCGCATGGTGACGAAGACGATGGCCGAAAAATTCAGCCCGACCGCGGCCAGATTGATGTTTGCGCCGTAGCCGCTGATGACGCCCGCCTCTTCCAGCGCCCGCAGCCGCCGGTGGCACGGAGACAGGCTCAGGCCAACCCGTTCCGCCAGGTCCGTGATGGAAATGCGGCCGTCTTCCTGCAGCTGCGCAAGAATTTTTCTATCCAAGTCATCCATGGGGAAGATTCTACCCAAAACTGCGCTTCTTCCGGTAGATAGCAGGAGCACTTCCCCTTGCTTCGCCGATATCATTCCCCGCCTGAGATTCATTTGGGGTATGCAGTTGGAAACCGGCAATCTGGTGGCGTTTTGGCTTGTTTCGCTTTCTTTGGTTGTCGTCCCGGGCGCGGATTGGGCGTATGCCATATCCGCCGGCTTACGGGACAAGGCCGTCCTTCCCGCCGTCGCGGGCATGTTGACCGGCTATCTGATGATCACCATGGTGGTCGCGGCGGGCATAGGGGCGCTGGTTGCGAGCGAACCCGCCATCCTCACCGTGCTGACGCTGGTCGGCGCGGCGTATCTGCTCTGGCTGGGGGCCAACGTGCTGGCGCATCCGTCGGAGCCCATAGCGGGTGACGCGCGGGCCGCGGGGCATTGGCTGGGCTGGGCCGCAAGAGGTTTCGCCGTCAGCGGCGTGAACCCCAAGGCCATCCTGCTGTTCCTGGCCTTGCTGCCGCAGTTCACCAGCCGCGACGGCGCCTGGCCGATTTCCACGCAGATCACGGCGTTAGGAATCCTGCAGATCCTCAATTGCGCCGTCATCTACACCCTGGTGGGCCTGGGGTCGAAGGCGGTGCTGCAATCGCGCCCGGTGGCCGCGCGCAGGGTCAGCCAGTTCTCGGGCCTGGCCATGATCGTCATTGCGCTGATCCTGTTCGGCGAACAGGTCGCCGTGTTGATGGCCTGACCCAGGCGAGGCGGGCCTCAATCTCCAGGATGCCCGCCGCCGCCGCTCTCCAGGTAACTGTCCACCGCGCTGCCCACCGTTGGATGGAAGCGGTCGTCGCCAAAAACCTCGGTCAGTTCGAAGCGCTTGAGCTTGTCGCGCACGGGGTCCTTCATTTCCGCGAAATGCAGCGCCGCGCCTTGCTGGGCCAGGCTGCGGCTGAGTTCGCGCAACATGTCCGCCGACGTGACGTCCACACTGGTGACCGGCTCGGCAGCCACCACCACCCGGCGCACCGGCGTGGGCGAGGCCTCCACGGCTTCCATCAGGCGTTGCTGGAAGAGTTCGGCATTGGCGAAGAACAGCGGCGCGTCCCAGCGGAACAGCACCAGGCCGTCGATCAGTGCAGCATTCGGATAGCGTTTCAGGTCGTGGTAGCCGCGCAGGTTGGGCACGCGGCCCAGCACGGCGAAGTGCGGACGCCAGCCGTCCCACAGGAATTCGATCACGGCGATCAGCACGGCCAGGCAGATGCCGGGAATGGCGCCGAACACGGCCACGCCGGCAAAGCACGCCATCGACAGCCAGAACTCCCATTGCTGGATACGGTAGATGCGGCGCAGGTCCTTGAATTCAAAGAGGCCGATGGCCGCCGCGATCACCACCGCGGCCAGCGCGCTGTTCGGCAGGTAGCGCAGCAGATTGGGCGCTGCGACCAGCAGCCCCGCGACGGCAAGCGCGCCCACCACGCCCGTGAGCTGCGTGCGCGAACCCGCCGCCTCGGCCACCGGCGTGCGCGAAGCGCTGCTGCTGATCGGAAAGCCCTGGAAGAAGCCGGCCGCCAGGTTGGCCACGCCCAGGCCCACCATTTCCTGGTTCGGATCGACCCGCGTGTTGGTACGCGCGGCATAGGTGCGCGACAGCACGCTGGTGTCCGCGAAGGCGATCAGCGCCACCGCGCAACCGCCCAGCGCGATCTTGACCAGGTCCGCGTTGCTGAGCCAGGGCAAGACGAACTTGGGCAGCCCCTGCGGGATTTCGCCCAGCACTTTCACGCCCTGCGAGTCCAGGTGGAACAGGCTGACGGCCAGCGTCGCCAGGATCACCGCGATCAGGATGCCCGGCACGCGCTCGTAGCGTTTGAGCAGCAGGATCACCGCCAAAGTCGCCGCCCCTACCCCGAAGCTGTACCAATTGGTCTGCCCCTGGTAAACGGCCTGGCCCAGCTGCACCAGTTCGCGCAGCGGGCCGGCGTCTTCGATGGAGATGGCAAACAGCTTGGGCAACTGGCTGACCAGCACCGTCAGCGCAATGCCGTTCATGTAGCCATAGCGGATCGGCTTGGACAGCAGTTCGGTGATGAAACCCAGCCGCAGCAATCCCATCACGATGCAGAACAGCCCGGCGACCAGCGCCATCAGGCTGGCCGCGGCCACCGCGCGCATCGGATCGCCTTCGGAAACGCTGAGCACCACTGCCAGGATGGGCGCTGCCAAAGCGGAGTCCGGTCCCAGCACCAGGATCCGGCTGGGGCCGAACAGCGCATAGGCCAATAGTGGAATGATGGTGGCATAAAGGCCATAAACGCCCGGGACGCCGGACGCTTCGGCATAGGCAATGCCGACCGGCACCAGCATGGTCGTCAGCACCAGGCCGGCGGCCACGTCCTTGGGCAGCCAGGCGGCCTGGTATGACCGGAGCACCGCCAGTCCGGGCAGCCAGCGCAGCCAGCCGGCGGCGGTCACATCCTTGGAGGCGGAAGTATGGGATGCCATGGGACCTTCGCAGTGTGGACGGGCGTGCCGGCAGAGCATGTCAGGCTGCAAATCCGGTAGCGCCGATTCCGTAGTCTGACGCATTATTCATGCTTGCGGGTAGCCATGACGGCGCATGGCGCGACGCCTTTCCTTATACAGACACGGGCAAGAATCCACATGACGCAGATGCACAATCCCGAAGACATCCCAGGCGCGTTCCAGGCCGCCTGGAACGACCACGACATGCAGGCGCTGGGCGCGCTGTTCCATGAGGACGCGACGTTCGTGAACCGGTTCGGCCACTATGTGCGCGGCGTCGAGGAAATCGTCAAGATGCATGCTCCCATCCACGCCAGCATCTACAGCGATTCCACGCTGGCGAACGAACTCGTTGACGTGACGCCGGTCGGCGCCGACGCAGCGATCGTGCACTTCTGGAGTCGTCTGGCGGCCGGCGCGGCGCATCCAGCGGGCGCCCATGCCGTCGACACCATGATTCTTGCCGTGCTGACGCGGCAGGCCGGCGCCTGGCGTATCCAGGCGCTGGAGAACGTCACGCTGGTGAATCCCCGGACGGGAGTGGCAGTGTTGCGGGACGGTAGCTGAGTCCGCCGCCTACCTCTGCTTACAAAGAACGCCGGGCGACGTATTGCAGGATGGCACCGGCGCAACAAATAGCGGTAATCTGGCGAACCTTATCGGCAGTCCGAACTGGAAGATCCCATGTCCTATCTGCTTTTCATCGTCGAACCGGTGGGCCAGCGCGCCCAGCGCACGCCCGAAGAGGGCCGCGAAGCCTACGCGCAGATGCTGCGCTATGCGGAAGATCTGAGTTCGCGCGGCCTGTTGGCGCGCGCGGAATCCCTGAAGTCCGAATCGGAAGCCGTGCGCCTGCGGATCCGCGACGGCGAACGTTCCCTGGTGGACGGCCCCTATGCCGAGGCCAAGGAAATGATAGGCGGCTTCTTCCTGCTGAACTGCGATACCCGGGAAGAGGCGCTGGCGCTGGCGGCCGAGTGTCCGGCCGCCCAGTGGGCCACGATTGAGGTCCGCGAACTGGGCCCCTGCTTCATGTAGGCACGCGATCCATGCTGGACCTGCGGCTGGCGCGCGCGCCAGCCGCAAGATTCAACAGTTTCCTTTCTTGGCCTGGCCCGGCGGACAGAAACCGCCACGGCCGCCGCCGTCATGAGGATCGACGATGACCGCGCCACTGGGGGTATAGACGGCACAGCCCGTCAGCAAGGAAGCCAGCAAGGCAAGACTGCACAGGATTTTCATATTGGTGTTCAAAGTTGTGGACGCTGCGAGTGTATGGAGGCGCGCTGCAACCAGGGCTGTGCCTTTGTAACGGTGTGCAGGATCAGGCCGGTCCGCCCGCTTTCTTGGTAGTTACCCTAGGTTCATCATTTTTCTGTCGATTCCGCGTCTTGCCGTTCGTCGTGCCAGTACAAGCCCCTCTCGGGCCTTGTAGTCAGAATCGAGGAGTCCCAGGAATGCGATACATGATCATCGTCCGCGCCACGCCGGACAGCGAAGCCGGCGTGATGCCGCAGGAAAGCCTGCTGGCCGCCATGGCGACCTATCACGAGGCGCTGGCCAAGGCCGGCGTGCTGCTGGACGCCAATGGCTTGCACCCCTCTTCCAAGGGCTGGCGGGTGCAGTACGACAAGGACCAGCGCACGGTGGTCGACGGCCCGTTCGCCGAAACCAAGGAGCTGATCGCCGGCTACACCATGATCCAGGTCCGCTCGCGCGAGGAAGCCATGCAATGGGCGCTGCGCTTTCCCCAGCCCTTCCCCGGCCAGTCCTGCGCCGTCGAAGTGAGGCAGGTCTTCGAACTGGACGAATTCGGCCCCAGCGAGGGAGTCGAACGCTACCGGCGGATATCCGGCAATGGCCAATGAGCGGCTGAACCACGCCGCCAAACCGGTGCATCTCTTTTGCAACATGGACAGCATGGTCGGGAAGGATTTCGAAGACGGGCTGGCCAACCTCAGGACCCTGGCGGAAAGGCGCCAGGACACACACTAAAAAGGAAGCGGGAACATCATGCACAACCAGATCTTCGTCAATCTCCCCATCGCTGACATGCAGAAATCGCAGGCTTTCTTCAAGAGCCTGGGCTTCAGCTTCAATCCGCAGTTCACCAACGACCAGGGCGCCTGCATGGTCGTGAGCGACAGCATCTACGTCATGCTGCTGGTGAAGGACTTTTTCCAGACCTTCACCGGCAAGCCGGTAGCCGATGCCACCAAGACCACCGAGGTGCTGATCGCGCTGTCCTGCGACAGCCGCGCCGAAGTGGACGAGCAGGTGAAGCGCGCCCTCGCCGCCGGCGGCACCGCTCCGCGCCAGCCCCAGGACCACGGTTTCATGTACGCGCATGGCTTCGAGGATCTGGACGGCCATGTCTGGGAGCTGGTGTACATGGCCCCCGGCGAAGTGCCCAACGCATGACGCGGGAGGCCGTGCATCGCGCCATCGAGGCGGTCTGGCGGATCGAAGCCGCCAGCGTCATCGCCGGCGTCGCGCGCCTGGTGCGCGACGTCGGACTGGCTGAAGAGCTGGCGCAGGATGCCTTGGTCGCCGCCCTGGAACGCTGGCCCGAAACCGGCGTGCCGGACAACCCGGGAGCGTGGCTGATGACTACCGCCAAGAATCGCGCGCGCGACCGCCTGCGGCTGGACGCGCTGCATACGCGCAAGCACGAGCAGATCGGACACGAGCTGGAAGCCCTGCAGGCCGACGTCGAGCCCGACTTCGTCGACGCGCTGGACGCCGCGCGCCAGGACGACATCGGCGACGACCTGCTGCGGCTGGTGTTCACCGCCTGCCATCCGCTGTTGTCCACCGAGGCGCGCGTGGCGCTCACCCTGCGCCTTTTGGGCGGGCTGACCACCGCCGAGATCGCGCGCGCTTTCCTGGCCTCGGAATCCACCATCGCGCAGCGCATCGTGCGCGCCAAGCGCAGCCTGTCCGCGGCCAACGTGCCGTTTGAAGTCCCCCGGGCCGAGGAGCGCGCGCCGCGCCTGGCGTCGGTACTGGAAGTGATCTACCTGATTTTCAATGAGGGCTATTCCGCGACGTCCGGTGATGACTGGATGCGTCCCGCGCTGTGCGACGAGGCGCTGCGTCTGGGCCGCATCCTGGCCCAGCTGGCACCGGGCGAAAGCGAGGTCCACGGACTGGCGGCGCTGATGGAATTGCAGGCGTCGCGCCTGCATGCCCGCACCGACGCGCAGGGCCGTCCCGTCCTGCTGATGGAGCAGGACCGCAACCGTTGGGACCCCCTGCTGATCCGCCGCGGATTGGCTGCGCTGGCGCTGTCGGACAGTCTGGGAGCCCCGCGCGGCCCTTACGCCTTGCAGGCCGAACTGGCCGCCTGCCACGCCCGGGCGCGCACGCCCGAGGAAACCGATTGGCCGCGCATCGTGGCGCTGTACGACGCGTTGGCCCAGGCCGCGCCCTCGCCAGTCGTGGAGCTGAACCGCGCCGTCGCCGTCGGCATGGCATTCGGCGCCCAGGCCGGGCTGGACCTGGCCGACCATTTGGCACAGGAACCGGCGCTGGCCAACTACCACTGGCTACCCAGCGTGCGCGCGGACCTGCTGGCCAAGCTGGGGCGCAAGTCTGAGGCCCGCGCCGAGTTCGAACGCGCGGCCGGCATGACGCGCAATGCGCGCGAACGCGAACTGCTGCTGGCGCGGGCGCGCGACATGTCCGGTTCCTGAGCGCGCGGCCCAAGGGGCGCTGCGGCGCGTGCCGGCATGCTTAAATCCAATCATGCGCCCCGCCGACCATGCCCTCTCCGACCTTGCCGCGCCCGTCATGCCGGGCGTGCCGCAGGCGTTCGAACATCCCGGCGACCGCGCCGAGTTCCGGCAGGCGGCGCACCTGCCCGGCGTGGAGCTGTACCGCGCGCACATCGTCCGCTACGCCTTCGAGCCACATACCCACGAAGCCTACGGGCTGGGCGCGATCGAGTCCGGCGTCGAGCGCTTCCGCTACCGGGGGGCGGAGCATCTGGCGCCCTCGGGCTCGGTGGTGCTGATGAACCCCGACGAATTACATACCGGCCGCGCCGAAACCGAGGGCGGCTGGCGCTACCGCATGGTCTACCTGGACCCGGACGTGGTGGCCCGCGTCACCGGCGAAAGCGGCTGGTGGTTCGATACGGCGGTCGGCCATGACGCGGCCGGCGCGCAGCGCGTCACCGCGCTGCTGGACACCTTATGGCAGGCGCGCGAACCGCTGGCGTTCGACAGCGCCTTGTACGCGCTGCTGGGCGAGTTTCGCCGCCACGCGCGTGTGCCGCGCACGGCCAGGGACACCGGCGCGCCGCGCTTTGCGCCCGTCATCGATTACCTGCGCGCCAACCTGGCGCGCCGCCTGACGCTGGACGAACTCGCGGCCGTGGCCGGCCTCAGCCCTTTTCATTTCCTGCGCAGCTTCCAGGCGCAATACCACGCCACGCCGCAGCAGATGCTGATGGCGCTGCGGCTGTTCGAAGCCAAGCGCCGGCTGGCCGCGGGCGAATCGCCTGCCCAGGTGGCGCTGGCCTCGGGACTGACCGACCAGGCGCATCTGACCCGCGCCTTCTCGCGCCGCTACGGCGTCACGCCCGCGCGCTACCAAAAGCAAGTCCGCGCCTGAGCCCCGCACCGCAATCTGGTACAAGACGCGCCGCCCGCCCGCTGGCTAGACTGCCGCCATTCGTGACCTGGAGCGACGTCGTATGTGGGCTGGAACCCTTTATGCCCTGGCCGCCGGCCTGATGTGGGGGCTGGTGTTCGTGGGGCCCCTGCTGCTGCCGGAATACCCTGCCGCGCTGCAATCCGTGGCGCGCTACCTGGCGTTCGGCCTGATCGCCCTGCCGCTGGCCTGGCTGGATCGCCGCGGCCTGCGCCAGTTGCAGCGCGCCGACTGGATCGAGGCGCTGAAGCTCGCCGCCATCGGCAACCTGCTCTACTACCTGTGCCTGGCCAGCGCCATCCAGCGCGCGGGCGGGCCGCTGCCCACCATGATTATCGGTACGCTCCCCGTGGTCATCGCCATCAGCGCCAACCTGCGCAACGCTCGGCGCGACGGCCGGCTGCCCTGGAAGCGGCTGGCGCCCGCGCTGGCGCTGATCGCGTTGGGCATCGCCTGCGTCAATCAGGTGGAATTGCAAGCCTTGCGCCAGGATGCCGACGCCGACATGTCGCGCTACGCCATCGGCGCGCTGCTGGCGCTGGGCGCAGTGGCGTGCTGGACCTGGTATCCGCTGCGTAACGCGGACTGGCTCCGCGCCCATCCCGACCGCAGCCCGCGCACCTGGGCCACGGCCCAGGGCGTGGCGACATTGCCGCTGGCGCTGGCGGGCTATCTTGTGCTGTGGGCCGGCATGGCCGCGGCCGGCAGCGACTTTCCCATGCCGGCTGGTCCCAGGCCCGAGGTCTTCCTGGCCTTGATGGCCATCATCGGCCTGTTCGCGTCCTGGCTGGGCACCTTGTGCTGGAACGAAGCCAGCCAGCGCCTGCCCACCGCGCTGGCGGGGCAGTTGATCGTGTTCGAAACGCTGGCAGCGCTGGCCTATGCCTACATCCTGCGCGGGCAGATGCCCCAGCCGCTGACGCTGATCGGCATCGCCTGCCTGATGGTGGGCGTGCTGCGCGCGGTGCGGGTCAAGCCGGAGCCCTTGCCTGCCGCGGCATAGGCGCGCGCGCGTCCTAGTCCAGCAGCAACTCAGGCAAGCGCCGCAAATCGTCGATGACGTCCGATGCGCCTTCGTCCAGCAAGCGCTGGCGCTGGTCCGGCCCGTTATGCGAAGCGCCCACGTAGCCGATGGCGCGCATGCGCGCGGCGCGAGCGGCACGCACGCCGGGCACGCTGTCTTCCACCACCACGCAATCCAGGATTGCGGCGCGCATCTGCCGGGCGGCAAAGAGAAACACGTCCGGCGCCGGCTTGCCGTGCGCCACCTGCGCGGTGCTGAACACATTGGGCGCGAACTGATCCCACAGGCCAACCAGCTTCAAGGCCGCCTCCAGCTTGGGCGGCGTGCTGCTGGAGGCCACGCAGACCTGCAGGCCGCGCTCGCGCAGCATGCGAACCGTCTCCAGCGCGCCCGGCAACGCGCGCAACTCCTGGCGGAAGATGGCTTCCAGCCCGTCCGCGTATTCGCGCGCAAATCCTTCGGGCAGACTGCGGGCGTTTTCCTGTTGCAAGGTCTGCCACATGTCCGCATCGGGGATGCCTGCGAAGCGGCGCGCGGCGTCCTCGGGCGTGATGGCAATGCCATGCGCGGCCAGCGCCCGCGATTGGGCGCGCGCCGCGATGATTTCGCTATCGATCAGGACGCCGTCGCAGTCGAAGATGACCAGGCTGGGGGGAGGCGTGTGCATGGTGGCTCCATTTCAGGACAAGTTCCCATGATATGCCTGGCTCGTGACACCACCGCGCGATCCGGGCGCTCTATAACCCCGGACCTTTGAGGCGCCGCAAGCGCCACGCCAGAAACACCCCGCCCAGCCCGGCGGCCGCGACGATCAGCGATGCCACCGACCAGCCGTAGCGGTCGATCGCGCCGCCCACCGCCACCGGGCCGATCACCTGGCCCAGGCCGCTCCCCTGCATCACCAGCCCCACCGAAGCCGGTGTCAACGCCGGCCGCGGCGCCAGCAGCGGCGCCGTGCCCAGCAGGGTGGCCGGTATCAGTCCGCCCACCGCCGAGAACAGCACACACAGCAGGAAGGTGGGCATGGCCGGCAGCACCGAGCGAAAGATCAACAGCGCCACCGCGCCCATGATCAGGCTGGCGCAGGCGATCAGGGTGGAACGCCGCCAGCCGCGCGCCAGCAACACGCCCGCGCCCAGGTTGCCGACCACGTTGGCGGCGCTGGCGATGGCGCTGTACAGGCCGGCGGTCGCCAGCGGCAGGCCCAGTTGCTCGGTCAGCAGCACGGGCAGGAAGGTGAACAACGCGAAGAACATCAGACTGTAGAGCGTGAACGACAGCGCCAGCAGGCGCGGACCGGGCGCGCCCATGGTATCGACCGTGTCCTGCCGCAAGCCCCGCCACGACAGGCTGGCCCCGCCCGGGTTGGCCGGCGCCAGCGCCGCCACGCATACCATGGCCACCAGCACCGCTGCGCCGGCGCACCACCAATAGGCCTGCCAGCCGCTGAAGGCCTGCGAGGCCAGCATCGCAATCGCCATGCCCGCCGGCATGTAGCAACTCCACAGCGCGAAGGCGAAGTCGCGGGTGGATGCCGACACCATGCGTTGCAGGGCCGCGGGTCCAGCCACGGTAATCATCAGAAAGCCCAGCCCCTCCACCACCCGCGAGACCAGCAGGACGCTGTAGGCGGACGCCATCGCGCCCATCACGGAGCCCACCGCCGTCGCCGCCAGGCCCGCCAGCAGCATGCGCCGCGCGCCATAGCGGTTGATGACGCCGCCCGCGGCAATGCCGCCGACCAGGCCCAGGATCGAAAACACCGCGGCCAGCGCGCCGATGGAGGCCAGATCCAGCCCCATGTCCTTGCGCAGCAAGGGCGCTGCAATGATGACCTTGCCCACTTGCAGCGCCGCAACCACCCCTGCCCCCACGATGGCCAGCACCGCCGACCAGCGCGTTCCTTCCTTGCCCATCCTTGTCTCCCTTGTTTTACGACCCAGCCAGGATGCCAGCGCAAACCGATCCCGGTAAGTGATAATCTTTTGATGGAATTGATCGATTGGATAGATCAGCCGGCAGAATGATAGACGCCCTGACCCTGGACCAGTTGCGCGTATTCGCCGCCGTGGCCGACGCCGGCAGTTTCCGCGCGGCCGCGCGCCGCCTGTCGCGCGTGCAATCGGCCGTCAGCCACGCCATCGCCAACATGGAAGCGCAGCTGGGCGTGACCCTGTTCGACCGCAGCGGCCACCGGCCCGTGATGACGCCGCAAGGCGCGGCCCTGCTGGCCAACGCCCGCGACATCCTGCTCCGCGTGGACGCCATGCGCGCCCGCGCCCAGGGCCTGGGCGAAGGCGTCGAGCTGGAACTGTCGCTGGCGGTGGACACGCTGTTTCCGATCGCCGACGTAGGCGCCGCCCTGAACGCGCTGCGCGCCGTCTATCCGTCCGTCGCCGTGCGCGTATCCGTGCTGCCCCTGGGCGGCCCCGTGGAAGCCCTGCTGACGCGCAGCCATACGCTGGCCATCGTCGCCGGCGACCATTTCCGCAATCCGCGGATCGTGATGCAGGCGCTGTCGTCCGTGCAGATGGTGGCGGTGGTGGGCGCGGGCCACGCCTTGGCGCAACGCGTCGCGGCCGACATGCCACTGGGTCCGGCCGAACTCGCCGACCACGTGCAGATCGTGCAGACGGATCCCTCCACGCTGACCCAGGGCCGGGACTTCGCAGTGCTGTCGCCGCAGACCTGCCGCGTCAGTGGCCAGGACACCAAGCACGCCCTGATCCTGGCGGGCGTGGGCTGGGGCCGGCTGCCCTACTGGCAGGTGGAGCGCGACCTGGCCGAAGGCCGCCTGCTGCGCCTGCCGACCGACAGCCTGGGGCGCGGCAGCCAGGTGGTCAGCGAAACCTATCTGGCGCACCGCATCGACCAGCCGCTGGGACCGGCAGCCCGCGTGCTGGCGGGCGCCTTGCGCGCAACCGTCCATCAGGGCTTGGACGACGCTGGCGCACGCGCATAGCTCACGCCCATACCGGCGCGCACGTCGTTCTGGATGCCGTAGGGCGGAATCGGGTAGCGCAGGCCATTGGCCGACAGCGCCTTCATGCCCTCGATTGCGATGGGCAGGTAGCGCGGCGGCAAGGCCATCAGCATTTCCTCGTCGGGCACGCCGCCGTAGCGGCGCTCGGCGTAACAGGGCAAGGACAGGCTGGGCTCGCCGGTGGCGAGCGCGCGGCCCCAGGAGTCGGCACAGGCCGTTTCGCCCACCACGCTCCAGTCAAAGCGCCGGTAGTTCTTCCGTTGCAAGCCATTGATGAGGATGATCATCTGGCCCGGTGTGGCGTAGATCAGGCAGACGTCGGGCGGGTCCAGCCGGCCCGAGGCCAGCGGCGACACCACCAGCCCGCGGTACTTGCCCGCCGGCACACAGGACAGCGCCTCCTGGCGCGCCTGGGCATCTTCCTGGGTGGCGTGCCAGACGCCCACGTAATCCTCGCCGCGCTTCCAGGCCTCATCCTGCGGCCCCAGGCCGACCACGGCGCGGCATTGCGCGCCGACCAGGTCGTCGCCCGTGATTCCTACCGTCCAACCGAGCCGGGCGGCCATGCCCACGATCTGGTCGGTGGTGTGCGTGGCCTGCGGACGCCGCAGGCCCTTGACCGCGGCCATGTCGTCTTCGCGCTCGTAGAGCTTCATGCCGATGACCGTGGTCTTCAGGCGCAGCAATTTGTTCAGATCATCGACCAGCGATGCCCAGTTCAGTGTCGTCTCTTCCATGCCCGTCCCTTGGACTGTTTTGTGCGCGGACTTCGCCGCATTGCCGCAGATTGATCGCGGTCAGCAATGACTATAACGAATCGCCCGCCGGGCCCCTGATTGATCTATCGTGGATAGCGGCAAACCCGCCCGCCGCAAACGCGCAGGACACCCCCCCGGCTTCCAAGGAGCCCACCATGAACCGTTTCGAACAGAAGACCGTCCTGATCACCGGCGGCACCAGCGGCATCGGCCTGGCCGCCGCCCAGGCTTTCGCCGCCGAGGGCGCCCGCGTCGTCGTCACCGGGCGCGACGCCGCGGTGCTCAAGCAGGTGCGCGCCAGCCTGGGTTCGCATGCGCTGGCGCTGCGCAACGACGCCGGCGCCCCCGGCGCCCCCGCTGCGCTGGCGGCCGAACTGCGCCAGGCCGGCATCCGTCTGGACGCCGTCTTCATCAACGCCGGCGTGGCCCGCTTTGCGCCACTGGCCGAAGCCACCGAGGCCCTCTGGGACCAGACCTTCTCGACCAACGTCAAAGGCGCCTTTTTCCAGTTGCAGGCGCTGGACCCGCTGCTCAACCCGGGCGCGTCCATCGTGCTAAATGGTTCGATCAACGCCCGCATCGGCATGCCTGCCTCATCGATCTACGCGGCCAGCAAGGCCGCGCTGATTTCGCTGGCCAAGACCTTGTCGGCCGAGCTGCTGCCGCGCGGCATACGCGTCAACGTCATCAGTCCCGGGCCGGTCGCCACGCCGATCTATGACAAGCTGGGCCTGGATGCCGCGGCGCTGGAAAAGACCGCCGCCAGCATCCGCGCCCAGGTGCCGCTGGGGCGTTTCGGCACGCCGCAGGAAATCGCCTCCACGGTGCTGCACCTGGCCTCGCCCGAATCCGCCTTCATCGTGGGCACGGAAATCATCGCGGATGGGGGCATGAGCCAGTTGTAATCGCTGGCCGGCCGGATGGGCGCAAGCGTATCTGCCCAAACCCGCGGCTAGGCGCCGATGGAACGCAGCGCGCGCTGGCAGATGCGTTGCGTCGCCGCGGCCGGCTTGCCCCGCGACCAGCGCGCGCAGACTTCGCGCACCCAGTCCGGCTGGTCCTTGCTGGCGTCATTCAGCCAGTTCGCCACCGAGTCCTGCACGTAGATGGCCGGATCGGCCCGCAGCGGTTCCAGCAGCGGCAACGCGCGGCCGGGATCAGCCTTCAGGGCCGCAATGTGCGCGCACCATACCCCGCGTGGGCGCAGCGACTCGCTGGCAAAACGACGTACGCGTTCGGACGCGTCCGCGGTCCAGGGCCGCAGCAGTTCCACTGCGGCGTCCAGTTCCGCCGCCAATTGTGGACGCACCGCCAGCCAGGCCCATTCCCGCACGCCGAAATGCCCGTCATCGGCCAGCGGCCGGATCAGCGCCACCCGCTGCTGCAAGCTCAGGTCCGGCATTGCGCCGACCATGAAGCAGGCCCAGCCCCGGACGGTATCCGAGCGGTGATCACGCAGTTGCTTGAAGGCGTCCGCGCCCAGGCCGTCCAGCAGCGTCCGCGCCGCCACGGCCATGCGCTTGGAGATGCCCGTCGCAGCCTGCGCGCGCAGAACTGCGATGGCTTCGGCGCCGACCTGGGGCGCGGCTGCCTGCATCAATTCGGCAAAGTCCACGGCCAGGCATTCGGTCAGATTGCGTGCCGGCTCGCCCGCGTTCAGCTGCGCCAGGCGTTCCGCGCCGATGTCCTTCACGCCCCTGCCCGTCGGCGCGGCAGCAGCTTTCTTGTTCATTGCGTGCTCTCCTGTCCCGCGGTCCGGCCCGCGTCGGTTCCCTGCCAGATCTTGCCCAGCAGCGTGCGCAGCCGCGCCCGGTCCGCCGGGCCCAAGCCCGCAAACAGGGAATCTATCCAGTCCGTATGCGTCTTGAACAGCTGCGCGGCCTCGGCCCGCCCCTTGGCGCTCAGCTTCACGATGATCTTGCGCCGGTCTTCCTTGCCCGCGCGGCGCGAGACGAAACCATCGCGCTCCAGGCCGTCCAGCAAGCCCGTGACCGTGGCCCGCGTGACGCCCGCGCCATCGGCCAGCTCGTGCGGCGACATGCCGTCGGCCTGCTCATGCAGCAGGAACAGCAGCACGAACTTTCCCTCCGACAACTTGCGCGGCGCCAGCCGGGCAGCGCAATCGCGGTCGATGGCGCTGGCCAGCGACAGCAGCTGAAAGCAAAGGGCTATGCCGTCGGCCGACGGCAGGCCACGCTTGGCGGCGACGTCGAGCAGCGCGCGGTGTTTGGGTTCAAGCATGTGTTGTGGGTCTTGCATGAGTAATCCAGCCCAGTGATTCTCGATGCCGAAATAATAAGGCGCCTAACCATATTTCCGCAAGACGGGCTGGTGGCTGTGAACGGCTATCATCCTGGCTACCCAAGCAGCCAGTGAATGAATCCATGCCCTTGCCTCCCCGCGTGACCCTGCGCCGCATGCAGGAAGATGACATCCCCATGCTGCTGGCCATGGAATCCGATCCCGAGGTCATGCGCTACAGCACCGGCATCAAACCGGCAGACGAGGCACGGCGGCAGGAGCTGCTGGCATGGCTGCGGGAACCGCCGACCCAACTGGGCCACTGGGCGATCACAGTAGGCGGCGTCGCAATGGGCTGGGTAAGCCTGGTCCCATTGGCTGGCACGGACAGCATCCAGCTTGCCTATCGGCTGCAGCGCGCGGCTTGGGGAAAGGGATATGCAAGCCAGGCCGCGCAGCAATTGTGCGAGTATGCCTGGCGCGAAACGGAAGTTTCCGAACTCGTCGCGGTTGTCTGGCCCGACAACCAAGCCTCCGTACGCGTCCTGGAAAAACTCGGGTTTACGTTCCGGGCGCGCGAACGCCACTACGACCGCGAGACCATCGTCTATACACTGCCGCGTCCTGCCGCTGGATCCGACCGGTTCCCGCGGCATTGATTCCCGCCCTCCTGCGCATCCTGCAAATCTCCGCCATGAACTACCCCGTCCTTCCCGCCGCCGAATTCTCCGCCGCCCGCGTCGTGCCCGAACTGCTGGTGTCCGACATCCGCAAGAGCCTGCATTTCTGGTGCGGGCTTTGCGGGTTCTCGATAGCCTACGACCGCCCGGAAGACCGTTTCGCCTATCTGGACAAGCACGGATCCCAGGTCATGCTGGAGGAATACGGCCACGGCAGGAACTGGATCACCGGCCCGCTGGAAGCGCCCTTGGGGCGCGGGATCAATCTGCAGATCGAGGTGCCCGCGATCACGCCTATCGTCGATGCCCTGCGCGGCGCCGGCTGGCCGCTGTACATGGAGCCCGAGGAGAAGTGGTATCGCGCCGGGACCACGGAGGTGGGCGTGCAGCAGTTCCTGGTACAGGATCCGGACGGCTATCTCATCCGCTATTCGGCGGGCCTGGGCCGGCGCGACATTCAGGCAGAGGCCTGAGGCAAGGCGGCACGGGAGGCGGCGCGACCGCCGCCCCCGCCTCTTACCGGTACAGTACCGTCGGCAGCCACATGCCAATGCCCGGGAACACGTACAGCAGGAAGATCGCCACCACCTGGATGCCCATGAACGGCATCATGCCCAGGAAGATCTGGTTCAGCGTCACGTGCGGCGGCGACACGCCCTTCAGGTAGAACGCCGACATGGCGACTGGCGGCGACAGGAAAGCCGTCTGCAGGTTCAGCGCGACCAGCAGGCCGAAGAACAGCGGGTCGATGCCGAAGGTGTTGAGCAGCGGCACGAAGATGGGCATGAAGATCACGATGATCTCGGTCCATTCCAGCGGCCAGCCGAGCAGGAAGATGATGACCTGCGCCAGCAGCAGGAACTGCAACTGCGACAGCCCCAGCGACAGCACCCATTCCTCGATGATGCGCTGTCCTCCCAGCAGCGCGAACGCCGCCGAGAAGATCGATGAACCGACGAACAGCCAGCACACCATGGCGCTGGTCTTGGCGGTCAGGAACACGGATTCGCGCAGCACCGGCAGGTTCAGCCGCCGGTATGCCAGGGCCAGCAGCGCGCCGCCCATGGCGCCCATGGCGGCGGCCTCGCTGGGCGTGGCCAGGCCGAAGGCGATGGAGCCCAGCACCGCCGCGATCATCACGGCCAGCGGGAAGAACGAGGCCATGAGCATCTTGAAGATTTCCATGCGCGCCCAGGTCAGCATCGCATAGAACGCCACCAGGATGGCCGCGCATATGGCCGCGAAGATCCAGAAACCCTGGGGCGCGGCGATACTCTCGCCGGCCGATGCCGGCGCCTGCGCGGCGGCGGCGGTCTCGGGCGCGGCCGCTGGCGTGGCGGCGGGCGTGCCAGGCGGTTCGGCCAGGCCGCCGGCCGCGGGCGGATCATTCGCAGGCGGTTCGGCCAACTCGTTCGAAGGCGGCTCCGCCAGCCCATCGTCTGCCGGCGGCTCGCTCAGGCCCGAATCGAATCCCCCCGACCCCAGCTGCAACTCGGCAGGGATCTCGTACACGACCGCCGGCCGCGTCGTCGCCTGGTAGACCACGCCCACCAGCAGCACCGTGACCGCCAGCGGCGCAATCGCCAGCGCCATGTTGCGCATCAGGAAGCCGAACGGCACGTCCTTGTTGCGGCGACCCTTGAACAGGGCCGCCAGCATGCCGGACACGGCGCGCGTGTAGCCGCCGGACGCCAGCGCGGCGGATTCCGGGGACAGCGGCACGCCGCGCTCTTCCTTGGGCAGGGGCGGCGCCATGTCGGGGCGCAGCTTGGCCACGATGATCACATAGACCATGTACAGCACCGCCAGCATGATGCCCGGGAACAGCGCGCCGGCATACAGCTGCACCACCGATACGCCGGTGGTCGCGCCATAGACGATCAGCATCACGGAAGGCGGCAGCAGGATGCCCAGGCAGCCGCCAGCGGTAATCGAACCCGCGGTCAGGCGCACGCTGTAGCCGGCCTTCAGCATGGCGGGCATGGCCAGCAGGCCCATCAACGTGACCACGGCGCCCACGATGCCGGTGGCGGTGGCGAAGATCGCGCAGGTCGCCAGCGTGGCCACCGCCAGCGCGCCCGGCAAACGCGCCAGCGCCAGGTGCATGGAGCGGAACAGTTTTTCGATCAGGTTGGCGCGTTCGACCAGATAGCCCATGAACACGAACAGCGGGATCGAAATCAACGAGTCGTTGGTCATCGTGGCGTAGGTCCGCTGCACCATCAGGTCCAGCGTCTGCCCGACCGAGCGGCCCGCGTCGGAACTCTGCATGTAGTACGCCAGGAAGGTGAACAACACTCCCATGCCCATCAGCGTGAAGGCCGTCGGAAAGCCCAGCATGATGGCCACCACGATGAGCGCCAGCATCAAGAGGCCGATATGCCCCGTGGTCAGATGGTCCCAGGGCGTCAGGAACGCGATCATCAGCAGCACCAGGCCGATGCACGACAGGCCGAACCACAGCGCCTTGTGGATCTTCATGAGCGCGGCTCCCCGGTGGTGACGTAGCGGTCCAGCTTGGCGATGTCCTCGTCCTTTACATGCACCATCTTCTTGAGCTTGTCGACGTCCACTTCCTCAACGTCCTCCTCGCGCGAGGGCCAGGCGCCGCGCTTCAGGCACAGCACGCAGCGCAGCACTTCCGCCACGCCCTGCACCAGCAGCACCGCGCCGGCTATCGGGATGAAGGCCTTGAAGGGATAGATGGGCGGCCCGTTGGCCATGAGCGACGAATGCTCGCGGATGGCGATGGAGTAGCCGGCGTAATACCAGCCCGCCCACACCAGCGCGATCACGCCGGGGAAGAAGAACACGATGTACAGGATCAGGTCCAGCGCCGCCTGCACGCGCGGCGGCAGGAAGCCGTACAGGATGTCTCCGCGCACGTGTCCGTTCTTGGCCAGGGTATAGGCCCCCGCCATCATGAACAGGATGCCGTAATACATCATCTGCATGTCGAACGCCCAGGCGCTGGGCTGGTTCCACAGGTAGCGCGCGGCCACCTCCCAGCAGACGTGCAAGGTCAGGACTACGATCAACCAGGCAAAGGTTTGCCCGACAAAAGTGGAGATGCGGTCTATGAAACGTATGATTCGGATCATCTCGCTTCCAGGTCAAGACGCATGGCGTCCCGCCGCGCACCGGTGAATGGCGCGCGGCGCGGGATACAGGTACCGGCCCTTCAAGCCTGTTTGGTGGAGCGCGAGAAGTAGTGGTTGTAGGCCATGCGGAAGTTGACCGAGGTGTCCCCGTGCCAGCGCCCCACCCGCTCGGCGAAGGTCCGTTGCGATTCCAGCACCTTCTTGAACAAGGGGTTTTCGGCCGAGCGCTTGGCGATCATCTCGTCCCAGATCTTCAGCTGCTGCTGCAGGATGGCGTCTGGCGTCTTGTAGAACTTGACGTTGTGGTCCTTCTGCAGCTTGACGTAGTCCTGCGAATAGCGGTTCGCCGCCTTCCAGGACATGTCCGCGCTGGAGGCCTGCGCGGCATAGCTGAGGATGTGCTTCAGGTGTTCCGGCAGCGCGTCGTACTTGGCCTTGTTGAAGAGGATTTCGAACTGCTCCGCGCTTTGGTGGAAGCTCTGCAGCATGCAGATCTTGGAGACGTCCTGGAAGCCCAGGGCCAGGTCCGAGGAAGCGTTGTTGAATTCCGCCCCGTCCAGCAGCCCGCGGTCCAGCGCCGGCACGATTTCCCCGCCGGGCAACGCGTTCACGGCCGCGCCCATGGCGGTATACATGTCGATGGCCAGGCCGACGGTGCGGAACTTGAGGCCCTTGACCTCTTCCATCTTGGTGATCGGACGTTTGAACCATCCGAACGGCTGGGTCGGCATCGGCCCGTACATCAGCGACACCACGTTCACGCCCATGGCCTTCTGGATTTCGACCAGCAGCTCCTTGCCGCCGCCGTATTCGTGCCAGGCCAGCAACATGTTGGCGTCCATGCCGAAGGACGGCCCCGATCCCCACAGCGCCACCGCCGTGTTCTTGCCGTACCAGTAGGCGACCACCCCATGCCCGCCGTCCAGCGTGCCCGCGGACACCGCGTCCAGCAGGTCGAAGGCCTTGACCACGGCGCCAGCCGGCAGGATCTCGATCTTCAACTGGCCGCCGGCCATGTCATTGACCTTCTGCGCATAGTCGCGCGCGAACTCGTGGAAGATGTCGTTGGCGGGCCAGGTGCTCTGAAAGCGCAGGGAAACCGGGGCATTCTGTGCCCGGGCAACTGCCGGAAATCCGAGCGCGGCGGCCCCGGCGACAGCGGCGCCGGAGATGAACTTGCGGCGGGGCTTGGTAACGTGTTGCATGGCGTGTTGTCTCCTGAATTAGGACTACATGGACCAGCTTGTAGTTACTACTCCTGCGTGGGCGCGGGATGGTGAAGCCTGCTGCGGAATCCCGCCGGCGCGATTGCGGACGATGCGCAAAGCGTGAGCCTGATTAAACCTTTCTGACTAATCGCTGACAATCAGCTTCTCGTCAGGAATTACCCTAGAAACCAAGTACTAGTGCTTACGCACGATCTTCCCGGGCAACGCGGAGTGCCCACGCCGCTGCTCCAGTCCATCGAGTATGGCCGCGAGTCCAAACTCGAATGCCGCATCGGGTCCGGCGGCGTCGAGGGCCTGCAAAGCCGCGGTTAGCAATGGCGTCGCCGAGGACGGGGTCTGCTTCGCGCCGGCCTGCCGCTCCTGCTCATCGGCCGCGGCGGCCTGCTGTTCCAGCACGGCGCCGACCGTGAAGTAGCTGACAGTCGTCAACGCGTAGGCGGCATCGGCGGGCGCGAAGCCGTCCTTGCACAGGAACGCCAACTGCGCCTCCACGGCTTCGAATTGCGGCTCGCTCGGCCGGGTGCCGGCGTGTATGCGTGCGCCGTCACGATAGGCCAGCAATGCGCGCCGGAAACTGCGCGCATTGCCGTTGAGGAATGAACGCCAGGTGTCGCCGGGCCTGGGCATCGAATACGCGTGGCTCTCCGACAGCATCGCCTCGCCCAGGCGGTCCAGCAGTGCGCGCTTGTTCTTGAAATGCCAGTACAGCGCGGGTTGCTGGACCCCCAGGCGTTCGGCCAGCTTGCGCGTCGTCAGCCCATCGGCGCCGACCTCGTTCAGCAGGTCCAGGCCGGCCCGGATCACGACATCCACTTGCAATTTGGTCACGGCGATTCCTCGTTCATCTTGAAATTTTATCGATGATAAATTATCGTAGCGAAAAATTTATCAATGATAAATAACAGATCAAACAACATGCAGTCCATCCACCCGCCACGAGGCCGCGCATGAGAGCCGGCCACGCCCTGGTCATCCTCAGTACCGTCGCCCTGGACGCCGCAGGCATAGGCCTGGTCATGCCCGTCCTGCCCGGCCTGTTGCGCGGCCTGGTGCAATCGGAGGACATAGCGGGCCATTACGGCGCCCTGCTGGCAGCCTATGCCCTGATGCAGTTCTTGTGCGCTCCGGCGCTGGGCGCGCTGTCCGACCGCTACGGCCGGCGGCCCATCCTGCTGCTCTCGCTGGCGGGCGCCGCCATCGACTACCTGATCATGGCGACAGCGCCAACGCTGCCGGTCCTGTACGCGGGACGGCTCGTCGCCGGCATCACCGGCGCCACGGGCGCCGTGGCGGGCGCCTGCATCGCCGATCTTGCGCGGGGCCACGAGCGCGCGCGCTACTTCGGCCTGATGAGCGCCTGCTTCGGCGTCGGCATGATTGCGGGGCCCGTCATCGGCGGCCTGCTGGGCGGCGTCTCGCCGCACACGCCGTTCCTGGCAGCCGCAATCCTGAACGGCGTCAACTTCCTGATGGGTTGTTTCCTGTTGCCCGAATCGCATGCCGGCGAACGGCGGCCGCTATCGCTAAAGGCGCTCATGCCCGCCTCTTCGTTCCTGTGGACGCGCGGCAGAACCGTAGTCATCGCACTGATGGCCGTCTTCTTCCTCATGCAGTTCGTGGGACAGGTGCCTGCCACCTTGTGGGTCATTTACGGCGAAGACCGCTACCAGTGGGATGCCGCCACGGTCGGCGTCTCGCTCGCCGCATTCGGCGCGCTGCACGCGCTGATACAGGGACTGGCCACCGGGCCCGTCACAACGCGGCTGGGCGAAAAACGTACGCTGTTGCTGGGCATGGGCGCCGATGCCCTGGGCTACGTCCTGTTGGCGTTTGCGTCGCGGGGATGGATGGCGTTCCCCATCATGCTCCTGCTGGCTTCGGGCGGCATCGGCATGCCCGCATTGCAAGCCATGTTGTCCGCGCAGGTGGAGCAAGAACGCCAGGGCCAGTTGCAGGGCGCGCTGGCCGCGCTGTCCAGCCTGAGCGCGATAGTCGGGCCGTTGGCCATCACGGCGCTCTATGCCGCGACGCTGAACGCGTGGAAAGGATGGGCATGGATCGCGGGCGCCGGGCTGTATTTTGCCTGCCTGCCGGTCTTGCGCCGCGGAACCTCGCAAGGCAAGGTCTGGTAGGACTGCACTGGTCCCGCGCTACTATCGGGGAACCACAATCGGCAAGGAAAGGAATGAACCAGAAGCAGCGCGCCGTCAACCGCCGCCGGATTCCACGCAAGGCCTGGGCCTTGGGCCTGATCATCGCGGGCGCCGCGGGTTTTTATGCATGGTGGCAATCACCCCTGGGTCCGGGCCTGACCGAAGGCAAGATGCGCAAGATCCTGGTCGAGGCCACGGCGCAACCGGAATATGCGCCGGTCGGCGCCTGCGTCAACGTCGTGGGCGTGCGGCCCTTGCCCACTGATGTCTACACCGCTTTCCTGGAAAGCCAGGACAGGATCGTGCAGGGGTTGATCAAGCATCAGCTGGTCACGGTCAAGCGCGTCAGCGCCAACGGCGACGGCGGGCCACCGCAAGCGGACGAGGATCCCGAGGACGCGAGCAGCCGCATGGAGCTGACGGATAAAGGCCGGCCCTACTACACGGATGGCGAGGCCCGCCTCAACTCCAAGCTGGTCTATACCGCGAAGTTCTGCGCCCCCGGCCTGCAGATCGGCAAGATCCTCACCCATACCAAGCCGCTCAAGAATCCATTCGACGACAACCCCAACCTGGTCTCGGCGGTGAAGTTCGAATGGCGGCTGGACCGCAGCACCGCGGACTGGGCGGCGGATCCCGCCTTCCGTCCGTACCTGTCCGGCTTTGCGCCGGAAGACCAGCCGGACGAATGGCAAACCGAGTACATCATGCTGGAACGGAAAGACGGCGTGTGGGAACTGGGAGACAGGCCCTACATCATCCGTTGGTGACCGCCGTATCGTCGGCCTTGGCTGGCGGACGGCGCACCGCCCTCAGCTTGCCGCTGTCGCCGCCGCCGCAGAAAAAGCAGCCGGCGCCATCCGATTCCAGCCCCGACACGCCAATGCCGGCCGGCATCTCCACGCTTTGCAGCACTTCGCCGGTCTTTTCGTCCAGCTGCCGCAGATCGCTGGCGCCATCTTCCCAGGTGCCGTGCCATAGCTGGCCGTCCACCCAGGTCACGCCGGTGACGTAGCGGTTGGATTCGATGGTGCGCAGCACGCGGCCGTCATCGGGATCCACCTGATAGATCTTGCGCTGGCGGTACTCGGCCACCCAAAGGCTGCCCTCGGCCCAGGCCATGCCCGAGGCGCCACCGCCGCCGGGCGCGGGGATGCGGCTCAGCACCCGGCCGCTCTGCGGTTCCAGCTTGACGATGGTGCCGTCGGAGATCTGGTAGAGATACTTGCCGTCAAAGGCCGTGCCCGCGTCGGCAACAATGTCGATCGAGGCTTGCGTGCTGCCGCTATCCGGGTCCATGGCAATCAGCTTTTCGCCGGCGGCAAACCAGACCTGCCGGCCGTCATAAGTCACGCCATGCACGGCCTGCACGCCGGGAAATGGGCCGTACTCGCGAATGATCTGGGCTTGCGTTCGTTTCATGTCGGTTCCTTGAACTGGAGTTCGAGCCTTCATGCTAGTCGGCGGCCAGCGCGGCCGGGAGTAACAAGGTTGTCGTGAATCCCGGCACCTGCGGCGTCATCCAGCGGCGCGCCCGGCCCTGTCCGCAAGCCTGCACCTTGTCTGCCGCCGCCAGCGCGTCCAGCGTGCGCTGCACGGTGCGCTGGCTTGCGCCCAAGGCCAGGGCCAGGGCCGAGCTGGACCAAGCTTCGCCGTCGGCCAGGCAGGCCAGCACCGCTCCCTGGTCCCTGTCGCCCTCGCCGCTTGGCCGGGCCAGCAACGCAACCGGCCTGTCGGCTTCGGGCCTCAGAACGAAACCGCCGCGCGCGGCGCTGATGCCGGCCACGCCGTCCAAGGCCGCGCGCAGGCGTCCTATCTCCACCCGCAAGCGCGCGCGGTGCGTTTCATCGAAATAGGCCGTGCGAAAGGCCTGCTCAATAAGCGTTTCCCTGGGCGCGGGCTGCGGCCAGGCTTCGGCCAGGACGCGGGCCAGCGCGAACAGCACCGGCCGGCTCGCCAGCGGAATCTCGCGGCCAGCGCTGCGCACCGCGTGACGGCAACCATCCACCACCAGCGTGTCGGATGCCAGCAGCGCTTCCACTTCATCCAGCAGAATGGGCCGCTGGACGCCCTGCCCGATCAGGCGCGCGGCCGGCGTATTCAGGACCAGGGTGGCGTGTTCCACCTCGGCCATCAGCGCGGGGATGCCGGCGACGCGGGCCGCAAGCTCGGCCTGGGTCAGCGCGGCGCGCGCGCGCTCGGTGCGCAGGCGCCGCAAGGCGATACCGGCTGCGATCAGTTCGTGGATGGCGCGGGAAGCCGGGGCCAGCGAGGCCGGGTCCAGCATGGCCAGGGCGTCCTCGGCCCGATCGAGCTGGCCAAGCAGCAGTTCACGCCGCGCCTGCAGATGCCTCGCATGCGCGGCGTTGGCCGGATCGCCATGGGCTTCCAGCGCGGCGCGCGCGGCCTCAAGGGCCTTTTCCGGCCAGGCCAGATCGCGCGATACCAGGGCGATCTCGGCCTCGGCTACGACGCATCTGGAGCGGGCCAGCACATTCTTGTGATCGAAGTTCCGGGCCGCGCTGCGCAGCAAGGCGCGGGCGCGGCGGAAATCGCCCAGTTGGGCCATGGCGATGCCGCGCAAGGCCAGCGCGGGCGCGTCATCGCGCAAGGCCACGAGGTTCAGGGCGCCCAGCGGATTGCCGGCGGCCAGTGCGCGCGCTGCCGAGGTGATCAGCAAATCCATGGAAATCCCGCCACTGACGCCGCTCCCTCAGTCCGATTGCCGGAAACTAATCTACCACCTGGCGAGGATTTGCTGCGCAGTCAGGCCGGCCGGCATTTCAATCCCCGCCCCCGGTCCGGCGGGTTCAAGCGCCCTGCGCGCCTGCTGCGGGAGTTCCCCCGGCTGCAGGCGGGAAAGTCACCGTCAGCGCCACGCCCGCGCCGCGCAGGCCCTCGCCCAGCGTGATCTCGGCTCCATGCTGTTGCGCGATCTGCGCCACCAGCGACAGGCCGATGCCGCTGCCCCCCGCGGCGCTGCCTGGGGCGCGATAGAAGCGGTCGAACACGCGCGAGCGTTCCTGCGGCGCGATGCCCGGTCCGTCGTCGGCCACGCGCAGGCAGGCTCCGCCGTCGGGCGACGGTCCGCAGGAAACCACGATCTGGCCGCCGCTCTGCGTATAGCGCACGGCATTGTCCAGCAGGTTGCGCACCAACACGCCCAGCGCGTCCAGCCGCCCCCTGACGACGCAGGCCTGCACATCCAGCTGGATGCGCAGCTGCTTGCGGGTGGCGTCGGATTCCCAATCGCGCACCAGCATGGCCACCAGCGCGTCCAGTTCGACCAGCTCCGGCTCGTCGGCGCTGGCGCTGAGCGCATCCATGCGGGCCTGGTCCAGCAATTGTTCGGACAGGCGCGAGGTGCGCTGGGCGACCAGCCGCAGTTTCTCGATGGCGGCCGGGGCGTCGCCGGAACCCGCGCTGCGGGCCACCAGTTCGGCATGCGCGCTCAGCGCGGCCAGCGGGGTGCGCAGCTCGTGCGCGGCATCTTCCAGAAAGCGGCGCTCGCGGTCCATGCCACCCTTGACCCGCAGCAACAGCTGGTTGATCGAACGGATGAAGGGACGCAGTTCGCCCGGCATGCCGGCCATGGGCAGCGGCGCCAGATCGAACGGGCCGCGCCGCGCGATGGCCACGCCGGCGCGGTCCACCTTGCGGAAGGCGCGGCCGACCACCATCCAGCTCACCACGGCCAGCAGCACGAACAGGACAGACACGATAAGCAGTCCGCGCTTCAGGCTGTACAGCGACTGCGCGCGCAATTCGCTCTGCGGCCGCGCCACCTGCACCTGCACCCGCCCCTGCGCGTCGGAGATCGCGTACACGCGCCAGTCCACGCCGTCGGCGCGCACGTCGAAATAGCCGTCCTGGAAGCCGCCGCTCAAGGGTTGCGCGGGCGACTCGGGCGAGCGCAGCAGCAGCCGGCGATCGGCCAGCGACCACAGGTGGAAACGTACCTTGTCGCCGTCGACACGGCTGGATGCGGGCGGAGTGAAACGCTCGGACGGGGCCTCGTTGCCCAGCAGGCTGACCGGCAGCGACGCCAGCATCTGGCTGGCCGCGTCGTGCAGCCATTGATCGCGCGCGCCGGTCTGCGAGCGCGTGGCTTCGTACTGCTGGAAGGCGAACACCGCGATCCATGACAGGGTCATCGTCACCAGCAGCGTCAGCGTGAGCTGCTTGCGCAGCGTCTTCATTCGCCCGCCTCGATGCGGTAGCCCAGGCCGTGGACCGTGGCGATGAGCTTGTCGCCCAGCTTGCGGCGCAACTGATGGATGTAGACGGCCACCGTGTTGCTTTCGATGGCGCCGCTGTCGCCGTAGACGGCGGCCTCCAGTTGTTCGCGGCTGACGGTGTGGCCGATGCGCTCCATGAGGGCGAGCAGCGTTCGGTATTCATGCGCGCTGAGACTGACTTCCACGCCTGCGCGGGTCACCGCCCGCCTGGCCGGCTCCAGCACCACGTCGCGGCAGCGCAGCGCCGAAACCACGGCGTTGCTGCTGCGCCGGACCACGGCGCGCAGCCGCGCCAGCAGTTCGTCCAGTTGGAATGGCTTGACGATGTAGTCATCGGCGCCGGCATCCAGGCCTTGTATCCGCTCGCTCAGCCGGTCGCGGGCGGTCAGGATCAGCACCGGCGTGGCATCGTAGCGCGCACGCAGATGCTTCAGGACCGTCAGCCCGCTGCCATCCGGCAGCCCCAGGTCCAGCAGCACGGCTTGAAAACCATGATCCACCAGGGCCAGCCGCGCCTGCGCAACGTCGCGCACCCATTGCACGTCGGCGCCGGACTGCGCCAGGCTGGTGTGCACGGCGTCGCCCAACATGGCGTCGTCTTCAACTAGCAGGACACGCAAGAAAACTCCAGAACCGTCAACCATGCCGCAGCATGCCGGCCTCGGTTTAAGAACTTATTAAGAAGCCATGCCCGCGGCTTGCGGCCAGCCCCTTGCGGAAAGCGCGGAGCGGGCGATGGACCAGAGCGGCGGATTTTAGCAAGCGCCCCCCGTCGACGCTGGCGCAGTCTGGCTACGTCCCTCTTACTGCCTATACCGTCATTAGCATATGCTTGACTGTACTTGTATATACGAGTTAAATAAATCCCGCTGACACCGCATCCCCGGAACGCGCCAAGAGCGCCACCCGCCGCACCGCACCTGGGCGCCACCCTCTCGCCTTCAAGTACGCGCCATCCGTCGGCCCCGGATCCGCCCCTAACTCACGCTGCAGTCCCTCTACTTCCCTCCCTCCCAGGAGCAGTGATGCGTCATCTTCCGGCAGTTGAAGTTCGCGTTTTCAGAGGCTTTACACACAAATGCGCAGGTCCGCTGCTATTGGCACTGGCCACGGCCCTTGCTGCCGCGCCCGCGTGGTCAGCCACAACGGCCGCAGCCGTCGCGCCGGCCACTACCGCCGAAGCGCGCGCCGCGGCCCGCAAGGCGCCCCTGGCGCTGGACGGGCGCTCGCTTACCACCGCGGACGTGGTCGCCGTGGCGCGCGGCGGCCAGCCCGTGGCGCCCACCGAAACTGCGTGGCAGCGCGTGGCCCGCTCGCACGACTTGCTGCTGGAATACGGCCGCCTGGGGCAGCCCGTGTACGGCCTGAATCGTGGCGTGGGTCAGAACAAGGACCAGACCATCTTCTCCGGCGACACGCTGTCGGACGAGGCCCGCGCCTTGTCGGCGGCCTTCAACCATCGCATGCTGCTGTCGCACACCGTGGCCTATGGCGAGCCGGCGGCGACGGACACGGTACGCGCCGCCATGCTGATACGGTTGAATACCGCGCTGGCGGGCGGCACCGGCATGAGTCCACCGCTGGTGCGCCAGTACGCCGACTTTCTCAACAAGGACTTGACGCCGGTGGTCTTGGGCCAAGGCTCGGTCGGCCAGGCCGACATCACGATCCTGCCGCAGATCGGCCTGGCCATGATGGGTGAAGGCATGGTGGAAACCGGCGGCAAGCGCCTGCCGGCAGCCGAGGCCATGCGCCAGGCAGGCCTGGCGCCGATCCAGCCCTACGCCAAGGATTCGCTGTCCTTGTTGAGTTCCAACGCCTATGGCGCGGCCCTTGCCATCCTGGCCGCGCACGACGCCAGCCGGGTGCTGGACCGCGCCGATGAGGTGGCGGCCCTGTCGCTCGAAGGCCTGAACGGCAATATTGCACCCTTGCTGCCCGCCACCCAGGGCCAGCGTCCATATCCGGCGCAGCAGCAGGTGGCCCGGCGCATCCTGTCGCTGCTCGAAGGCAGCGCGCTGTGGCAGACGGATGAACAGCGGCCGTTGCAGGATCCCCTGAGCTTCCGCACCGTGAGCCAGGTCCATGGCGCAGCCCGCGAAACGCTGCGCCAGCTGGACGCGCAACTGCTGGTGCAGATCAACAGTTCTGATGACAACCCGACCGTGGCGCTGGATGTCTCGCCGCCACCGGGCGCCACGCCGCAGGAAACCCGCTACTACGTGACGCAGGGCAAGCTGCGCGGCGCAGTGCTGCCCAGCGCCGGCTTCGATCCCACCGCCTGGGTGGTGCCGCTGCAGTCGGTGGGCGTGGCGCTGGCCCAGGTGGCCCAGTCTTCGGCGCAACGCGTGCTGCGCATGGGCGACCCGGCCTTCACCAAGCTGCCGCGCTTTCTGTCGCCCAATGACACGACGCTGGCCTACACCACGATACAGAAGCCCGTGTCGCTCCTGGCGACCGAAATCCGGACGCTGTCGCAGCCCGTCTCGTCCGATGCGCTGGCGGTCGCCGGCAACATCGAAGACGTGGCCACCAACGGCCCGCTGGCGGCGCAGCGCGTGGGCCAGCAGGCCGCGCGCCTGCGCACGCTGCTGGGCATAGAACTGATCCATGCGGCGCAGGCCGTGGATCTGCGCACGCGCGCGGAACCGCGGCGTCCGGTGGGCAAAGGGACCGGCGAGGTGCTGGCGGCCTTCCGGCAGGAAGTGCCGTTTCTTTCGCAGGACAGAAGGCTGGCCGACGACATCGCGCGCGCCGACCGGTTTCTGAACCAGGAGCGCGGCGCGGCGCAGTAAGCGCCACGCCGCGGCCTGAACCACACAACAAGGGGAATGACCATGAAAAAGTACCTTGCGCTGTGCCTGAGCAGCGCCCTGCTGGCCGCCGCGCTGCCACTGCCTGCGGCAGCCGCCGAAGGCAAGTATCCCGCCAGGCCCGTCACCATCGTCGTGCCGTTTGGCGCGGGCGGCATCGCCGATGCGCTGCCCCGCATCGTCGGCCAGGAACTCAACAGCAAATGGGGCGTGCCGGTAATCATCGAAAACAAGGTCGGCGCCTCCGGCAACATCGGCATGGACTTTGTCGCCCGCGCCAATCCGGACGGCTATACGCTGGCCCTGGCGCCCGCGGGCAACCTGACCGTGAACCCGCTGCTCTATACCAAGCTGCCGTTCAACACCGCAAAGGACTTCGCGCCGGTGACCATGCTGGCCACCTCGCCCAATGTGCTGGTGGTCAACGACAAGGTACCGGTCAAGAGCTTCACCGAACTGGTGGCCTATGCGCGCCAGCATCCGGACAAGCTCAACTATTCCTCGCCCGGCCCCGGTAGCGGGGCCCACCTGGCGGGCGAACTGCTGAACCAGTCGGCCGGCATCGTCACGCGCCACATCCCCTACAACGCCATGGCTGCTGCAGTCAACGACGTGGTGGCGGGCAACGTGGACATGATGTTCGCCGGCGTATCCACCGTGCTGCCGCATATCCAATCCGGCAAGCTGCGCGCGCTGGCGGTGGCCGGTCCGCAACGCCTGCCGCAACTGAAGGACGTGCCCACGGTGGCCGAGAGCGGCTATCCGGGCTTTGACGTGACGTCCTGGTACGGCATCGTCGCGCCGGCCAAGGTGCCGCCCGCGATCCTCGACCAGTTGCAGGCCGACATTGCCGCCGTGCTGCAAAAGGAGTCCGTGCGCCAGAAGTTCGCCGGCCTGGGCGTGGAGCCCGCCGGCTCGAACCGCGCGGATTTCACCCAGGCGATCCAGCAGGAAACCGCAAAGTGGGCGGCCATCGTCAAGCAGGCCGGCATCCAGCCCATCCAATAAACAGAGGAGACATCATGCAATCCATAGACATCACCTATTTGAACGGCCCTGACGTGCGCGCGCTGGCGCTGACCGATGCGGAAATCCTGGCCGCGGTGCAAAGCGCGCTGGACGCCCAGGGACGCGGCAAGACCGTCATCGAACCCCGCATGCACCTGGTGCCGGAGTCTTCCGCCAAAGGGCACTTCAATGTGCTGCGCGGCTACATCGAGCCGCTGCACGTCGCGGGCGTGAAGGTGGTCAGCGACTTCGTCGACAACTACAAAGTCGGCCTGCCTTCGGAGATGGCCCTGCTCAATCTGTTCGATCCGGTCAACGGCAAGCCGTTGGCCGTGGTCGACGCGACCGCCATCACCGACATGCGCACCGGCGCCGTCACCGCGCTGGGCGCCAAGTACCTGGCGCGCAAGAACAGCAAGGTGCTGGGGCATATCGGGTCGCGCGGCACTTCCTATTGGAACGTGCGGCTGCTCGACAGCCTTTACGACTTTGACGAAATCCGCGTGCACTCGCGCCGGCCGGAAAGCCAGCAGGCCTTTGGCGAGCGCCTGTCGCGCGACCTGGGCAAACCGGTGAAGGTCGTCAATGACTGGGAATCCTGCGTGCGCGACGCCGACATCGTGGTCGAAGCCTCGCGCCTGCCTGAACCCACGCCGCTGCTCAAGACCGAATGGATCAAGCCCGGCGCCCTGGTCATGCCCTACGGCACCATGAGCGCGGTGGAACTGAGCCTGACCGACATCATGAGCAAGGTGGTGGTCGATGACTGGGGCCAATGCCGCAAGGGGCTGCCCTATGGCGCGCTGCGCGCCCACGTCGACAGCGACCGCATCACGGAAGAAAACCTGCACGCCGAACTGGGCCAGATCGTGGCGGGCCTGAAGCCGGGTCGCGAGCGCGATGACGAAACCATCCTGTTCTGGCACCGCGGCCTGTCCACCACCGATATTGCGCTGGGCCACGCCATGCTGGAAAAGGCCCGCAATATGGGCCTGGGCCAGACCTTGAAATTTGCATAGGCGCAGCGCCATGGATCTCATTACTTCGACGCGCATGTACGACGTGGCGCCCGCGGCGCGGGCTGCCTGGCATGCGCTGCTGCAGGCCGCGCACGCCAGCGCCGGACTGGAGGTGCGCTTCGTCGAGCACGGCTGGCCCACGCCCATCGGCGAACTCTGGGAACGGCCCGGCCTGTGCGGCGTCTTCATTTGCGGCTGGCCCTACGTCAACGCGCTGCAGGCGGGCCGGGCCTTTGCGGCGGTCGCTGCGGTGGTGCCGGACTGGCCGGCCTACGAAGGCCTGCCGCGCTATCGCAGCGAGTTCCTGGTGCGCGCCGACTGCGGCTGGTCCTCGCTGGCTGATGCGGCCGGCAGCCGCTATGGCTGGATGGTGCGTGACTCCCAATCGGGCTGGAATGCGCCGCGCGCGGCGCTGGCCGGGCTGGCCGCGGCTGGCGGCTCACTGTTCGCAGCGTCCAAGGGGCCTTATGGCAACCCGCGGGGCCTGCTGCGCGCGCTGGCTGACGGCGAGATCGACCTGACCGCGGCCGACAGTTGGTACCTGGATCTGCTGCGCGCGCACGATCCGGCCGCGCTGGCCGGACTGCGCACGCTGGCGTATACGCCATGGACGCCGAATCCCCTCCTGGTGTCCGGACCCGACGTGGCCCCGGCCGCCACGCAGGCCCTGTCGGATGCCCTGCTTGCCATGCACGAGAATCCGGCGCACCAGCCGCTATTGCGCGCGGCGCATGTCGCGCGCTTCGCCCGCCCGGATCCGGCCGCCTACTCTGTCCTGGGCGACATGGCGCAAGCCGCCGTGACGGCAGGCTATCCCGAGATACGCTGAAACCGGCGCAGGCCCCGCCTTTCCAGGCGGGGCGGACTGCCTCTTTCCCCTGGCGCGGCGGCGCTTTAAAGAATTATTAAAACCCCGTGCCGACAATGCCCTCCTGCGACGGCTGGCCTTCCCTGGGCCGCCGGCAACACGCACATCAAGCAATGGAACATGGCGCTGATCCGTCCGGACCGCGCGGGAGATGCACTCATGAAACGCCTGCAAGGCATGGAATTGTTCGCCGAAGTGGCGAAGGCGCATAGCTTCAGCCGGGCCGCCGCGACGCTCGGCATGCCCACCTCCACGGTGTCGCGCCACGTGGCCGAACTGGAACGCTCGGTGGGCCTGCGGCTGCTCAGCCGCAACACGCGCCGCGTGGAGCTGACCGATGCCGGGCGGCTGTACTTCGAACGCTGCCGCCGCATCGTGGCAGAAGCCGAGATCGCCCACGAGGAACTGCGCGAGCAACTGGAACTTCCCAGCGGGCCGCTGCGCGTCCAGCTGCCTGCGGCGTATGCGCTGGACGCCTTGATGCCCGCCCTGGTGGCATTCGGCAGCCGCTACCCGGATATCCGGCTCCAGATGAGCGTGGCCGGACCCGAGTTCGCCGAGCAGCCGCCCGAGATCGGCGACGTCTCGATCCGCCTGGGCGAACTGCCCGACTCGTCGCTGGTGGCGCGCCGCGTGGGCGCGGTCCATGCCGGCCTGTACGCCTCGCCCGCCTACCTGGCCGCCCGCGGCATGCCTGTCAGCCCCGCGGACCTGGCGCGCCATGACTGCATCGGCCTGCGCGCCGGCGGCGGGCAGCCCGCGCCCTGGCCGCTACAGCGCGGCCGCGAGCAGTTGCTGGTTCCGGTGGAGCACCGCTACGGCGCCAACGACGCCTGCATGGCCAGGCAGCTTGCCGTGTTGGGCGCCGGCATCGCGGCGCTGGGCGGCGACGAAAGCGGCCGGCTGCGCTCGGGCGAGCTGGCGCGCGTGCTGCCGGCCTGGAGCCTGGGGCCGATCGAGGTCCACGCCGTGACCGAAACCCGCTTGCTGCCCGCCCGGACCCGGTACCTCATCGATTTTCTGGCGGACTACCTGGACAATCCGGCGCATGGCCTGGCGCCAGAACTCCGGATTCGCCGGGTGGCATAATCCCGTCACAATATTGCATCGGCAGATGATGCGACCCTCTTTTTTCGGGCGGCACGCCCTTGCCGCCCTTCCCCCGCCCCTGGCGCCGCCCTCCACCGTGTAAACTCCCCCCTTTTTGACTCTGGTGGTATGTTGCAGGCCCCACAGCGCACAGGTTTAAGCGGCCCGACGCTCATTCGCTTGCTGACTCGCCTGACGGATGTCGATGTTCCGCAATCCAGGCAATCGCTCTCGGACCATCTGAGCCAATGGCTCGGCTGGACGGACGCGATCGCGCTCTCCGCGGCGCTGAACACCAGCCCGCCGGTGATCGCCCCCGGCGCCCGCATGTTCAGCAGCGCCGAAGAGCGCGAGTGCGAACGCGTGCGGACCACGCTGGCCGACGCCATCGCCAGCGACACCGCGGCCACGGCCGCCAAGCGGCGCACGCCGGGACAAGCGCCCGCGCCCGCCAAGCAACTGGCGGCGCTGGCCGAGGCCGACGCCGATTACGCGAATTTTCGCCAGCGCTATCTGTCGTTGCAGCACACGATGGAAACCGCCGTGGGCAATTTGCGCAGCCGGCTGCGCGGCATGGTCGCAGCCAAAAACGGCGAAATGACGCGACTGGCGGTGGTCGACGCCATCATGGACCGCGCCCTGCTGCCCAAGGAACGCGCGCTGTTCGGCGCGATTCCGAAATTGCTGCAAGGCCATTTCGAGCGCCTGCGCGACGCGGAGGCCGCGGCCCTGGCCGAGGCTGCCGCATTGGCGCAAGCCCAAGGCGAGACCGAAGCCGAGGCGCAAGGCGATGCCGCGGTCGAGACGGGCGCGGCGCCCGCTCCGGCGACGGCATCGATAACGCCGGGCGCCTGGCTGGACACGTTCCGCAAAGACATGCGCAGCGTGCTGCTTGCCGAATTGGATGTTCGTTTACAACCGGTCGAAGGGCTGCTTGCCACCCTTCGCGCCAGCTAACCGGGACACTATGTCCAAATATCTGACTAATCTCGTAGTTTTCTTGGCGGGTCTGGCCGTCGTGGGCTGGATCGGCGTGGGCTATGCGGGCACCAACCCGCTGGCGCTGGCCGTGACCTTGCTGATAGCCGTCTGTTACCTGGCCGGCGCGCTGGAACTGCTGCGCTACCAGCAGGCGACATCCTCGTTGACGCGCGCGCTCTCGCGCCTGTCCGAAGCGCCCGGCAATCTGGGATCCTGGCTGGACCAGTTGCCGCCGGGCCTGCGCAACGCCGCGCGGCTGCGCATCGAAGGCGAGCGCGCGGGCCTGCCCGGACCGGCGCTGACGCCGTACCTGGTCGGCCTGCTGGTGCTGCTCGGCATGCTGGGCACTTTCCTGGGCATGGTCGTGACCCTGCGCGGCACTGGCCTGGCGCTGGAAAGCGCCACCGATCTGGCCGCCATCCGCGCCTCGCTCGCCGCGCCGGTCAAGGGCCTGGGCTTTGCCTTCGGCACCTCGATCGCCGGCGTGGCCAGCTCCGCCATGCTGGGCCTGCTGGCAGCCCTGTGCCGCCGCGAACGCGTGCGCGCCGCGCAACTGCTGGACAGCAAGGCCGCGACCACGCTGCGCGTGTACTCGCAGGGCTATCAGCGCGAGGAATCCTTCAAGCTGCTGCAACGCCAGGCTGAAGTCATGCAGCGCCAGGCGGAAGCCATGCCTACCCTGGTGGACAAGCTGCAAGCCATGATGAGCGACATGGCCCGCCAGAACCAGGCCCTGAGCGACCGCCACATGGCCAGCCAGGACGCGTTCCAGGGCAAGGCCGAGGCGGCCTATTCGCGCCTGGCCGCCGTCATGGAACAGTCCATGAAGGAAAGCGTGTCGCAAAGCGCGCGCTCGGCCGGCGCCGCCCTGCAACCCGTGGTGGAAGCGACGATGGCCAGCCTGTCGCGCGAAACCGCTTCCCTGCAGGACACCGTGACGCAAGCCGTGCAGCGCCAACTGGAAGGACTGACCTCGGGCTTCCAGGCCACCACCAGCAATGTCGCCGGCATCTGGAACCAGGCCCTGGCCGGCCAGCAGCGCGCCAGCGAGGCCCTGTCGCAGGACCTGCGCGCCTCGCTCGACCACTTCGCCCAGACCTTCGAACAGCGCTCGGCCGCCCTGCTGGACAGCGTGTCCTCGCGCCTGGAGGAGTCGTCGGGCAGCATGTCGCAAGCCTGGACCCAGGCGCTGTCGCGCCAGGAGCAGGCCAGCGAAAAGCTGGCTGGCGACAATCTGCAAGCCCTGACCACGGCCGCGGCCAGCTTCGAACAGCATTCGGCCTCGCTCTTGCGCACGCTGAACCAATCGCACACCTTGCTGCAGTCCGATCTCGCCTCGCGCGACCAGCAACGCCTGGCCGCCTGGACCGAAACGCTCGGCGCCATGGGCGCCACGCTGCGCCAGGAATGGGAGCAGTCCGGCGCACAGGCCGCCGAACGCCAGGAAGCCATCAGCGCCACGCTGGCGCAGACCGTGCGCGACATCACCGCGCAAGCGGAAGTCCAGGCCCGGCTGCTGGAAGGCGTGTCAGCCCGCATGGAAGCAGCCGCCAACGGCGTCTCGGAGCAATGGGCCACCGCGCTGGCACGCCAGGAACAGGCGGGCGAAAAGCTGGCAGGCGACAATCGCGAGGCCCTGGCCGCCGCGGCCGCCACCTTCGAGCAGCATTCCGCAGCCCTGCTGCAGACGCTGGATCAGTCGCACACGCAATTGCAGGCCGCGCTGGCCTCGCGCGATCAGGAACGCCTGGCCACCTGGACCGGCACCCTCACCGCCATGGCCGCCACGCTGAGCCAGGAATGGCAGCAGGCCGGCGCCGACACCGTGGCCCGCCAACAGGCCGCCAGCGACACGCTGGCCCAGACCGCGCGCGACATCGCCGCCCAGACGCAGGCCCAGGCCGGCCTGCTGGAAAGCGTCTCGGCCCGCCTGGAAACGGCGGCCGGCAGCGTCACCCAGGCCTGGACCGAGGCGCAAGCCCGCCAGGAACAGGCCAACGCCAAGCTGGCCGGCGACAACCAGCAAGCGCTGGAAACCGCCGCCGCCACCTTCGAACAGCATTCCGCGGCCCTGCTGCAAACGCTGAACCAGTCGCACGCCGAATTGCAGGCCGCGCTGGCCTCACGCGACCAAGAACGCCTGGCTGCCTGGACCGGCACCCTCACCGCCATGGCCGCCAAGCTCGGCCAGGAATGGGAACAGGCCGGCACCCAGGCCGCCCTGCGCCAGCTGGAAGTCAACGACACCCTGGCCCAGACCGCGCGCGACGTTTCGGCGCAAACCCAGGCCCAGGCGGGCTTGCTGGAAAGCGTATCGACTCGCCTGGAAACGGCGGCTACCGGCGTCACCCAGGCCTGGACCGAGGCGCAGGCGCGCCAGGAGCAGGCCAACGCCAAACTGGCCGGCGACACCCAGCAAGCGCTGGAAACCGCCGCCGCCGCCTTCGAACGGCATTCCGCCGCGCTGCTGCAAACGCTGGACCAGTCGCACGCCGAATTGCAGGCCGCGCTGGCCTCGCGCGACCAGGAACGCCTGGCCGCCTGGACCGGCACGCTCACCGCCATGGCCGCCAAGCTCGGCCAGGAGTGGGAACAGGCCGGCACCCAGGCCGCCCTGCGCCAGCTGGAAGTCAACGACACCCTGTCCCAGACCGCGCGCGACATTACCGCCCAGACCCAGGCTCAGGCTGGCCTGCTGGAAAGCGTGTCGGCCCGCCTGGAAACGGCGGCCACCGGCGTCACCCAGGCCTGGACCGAGGCGCAGGCACGCCAGGAGCAAGCCAACGCCAAGCTGGCCGGCGACAACCAGCAGGCGCTGGAAGCCGCCGCCGCGGCATTCGAACAACACTCCGCCGCCCTGCTGCAAACGCTGGAGCAATCGCAGACGGACCTGCAGAATGCGCTCGCCGCCGAGGACGAAGCGCGCCTGGAAGTCTGGACCGGCAAGCTCGGCACGATCGCCGACTCGCTGCGCACCGAATGGGAACAGACCAGTTCCTACACCGCCAACCAGCAGCAGCAGATCTGCGACACGCTGGCCATCACGGCACAGGACATCAGCGCGCAGACCCAGGCCAGCGCCAACGACACCATCGCCGAGATCGGCCGCCTGGTGCAGGCCGCCTCTGAAGCGCCGCGCGCCGCCGCCGAAGTCATCGGCGAACTGCGCCAGAAGCTCTCCGACAGCATGGAGCGCGACAACGACATGCTGGAAGAACGCAACCGCCTGCTGGAAACCCTGGGCACCCTGCTGGACGCCGTCAACCACACCGCCGCCGAGCAACGCACGGCCGTGGACGCGCTGGTGTCTTCGTCGGCAGAGCTGCTGGACCGCGTCGGCACGCAGTTCACCGAACAGGCGCAGGCCGAAACCGGCAAGCTGGCCGAGGTGGCCGCGCAGGTCGCCAGCGGGGCCGCCGAAGTGGCCAGCCTGGGCGAATCCTTCGGTACTGCGGTGCAGCTCTTCGGCGAGTCCAACGACAAGCTGGTGGCACACCTGCAACGCATCGAAGCGGCGCTGGACAAGTCCATCGCGCGCGGCGACGAGCAGCTCGCCTACTACGTGGCGCAGGCCCGTGAAGTGGTGGACCTGAGCATGGTGTCGCAGAAGCAGATCATCGAGAACCTGCAGCAGTTGGCCATTCAGCGCGCGACGGCCGGAGCGGAAGCGGCATGAGCGAGGACATCGACGGCGGCGTGGAGCCCACAGTCCCGGCCTGGGCCGTCTTCGGCGACCTGATGTCGGTGCTGCTGGGCGCTTTCGTCCTGATCCTGGTGAGCGTCGTCGCCGTGCAGCTGCAGCTGTCCACCCAGCTGGAGGAAGAGGTCAAGCAGCGCCAGGTCGAAACCCAGCGCCGCGAAACGCTGGAGCAGGCGCTGGCGGGTCCGCTGGCCGCCGGCCGCGTGACCCTGATCGACGGCCGCATCGGCATCAGCGGCAGCGTCCTGTTCGCCCTGAACTCGGACCAACTGCAGCCCGAAGGCCGTGAAGTCCTGAAAAGCCTGATCGAACCCCTGTCGGCCTATCTGAAGTCGCACAACGAGATCCTGATGGTCAGCGGCTACACCGACGACCAGCAGGTGCGCGAAGGCAACCGGCGCTTCGCCGACAACTGGGACCTGTCCGCGCAGCGCGCCTTGACCGTAACGCGCGCGCTGATCGACGAGGGCGTGCCTTCGTCGGCCGTGTTCGCCGCGGCCTTCGGCTCCGAACAGCCGGTGGCCTCGAACGCGGATGAGGACGGCCGGTCCAAGAACCGCCGCGTCGAAATCGCGCCCATCCCCAAGCCCTCCAGCGACGCCGGGACCTCGCATGGCCAGTGACGGCACCTGCGGCGAAATCATCGACGCCCGGGCCATGCTGGACGCCTGGCGCGAGGCCGGCGCCGACCGTGTGGATCCTGTCCGCTTCCAGTTCATGGACGCGCTGCAACGGCGCGCAGCCGCCCAGGGCGGCGAAGCCCGCAGGCTGCTGGACGGCAAGCTGGCAACGCTGATCCAGGCCTACGAGGCCGAACTGGACGGCGCGCCCGCGGATGCGGCCGAAAACCTCCCCGCGCCCGCTGCCGCCCTCCCCGAACCCGGACCGTTGGCGGCGCTGACCGCGTACATCGCCGATCCCGGCACCGACGCGCGCGGCGCCGCCGACCTGCGCGCCACCTATCCTGAACTGCAAACGCTGGAGTACTTCCGCGGCGTCTGGTCGCGGGTCAGCGCCGACCGCCAGGTGCGGCAGTCGCAGGAGCAGGTACACAAGAACGCCGGCCCGCTCAACTCCAATCAGCTGGTGCACCGCGCGCTGTCGCTGATGCGCGAAGTGTCGCCCGGCTATCTGCAGCAGTTCCTGTCGTACACCGACGCGCTGATGTGGATGGAGCAGGTGCACGCCGCCATCGCGCCCCCGCCCAAGGAGGCCGCGCCCCGCGCCGGCGCCAAGAGGGCGGCGCGCGGCAAGGGCCGCTAGCCCCCTCCCGATTTGCGCCCTGCCGCCCATCGGCGGTAAGATACGATCCATATACAAACCATATATGGATCATCAACTCCATGGGCATCGTCAAGATCTCCGAGCAGATGCATGAGAACCTCCGCGTCGCCAGCGGCGCGCTCAGCCGCTCCATCAATTCCCAGGCCGAACACTGGATGCGCATCGGCATGCTGTCCGAGCTCTACCCCGAGCTGCGCCACGCCGACATCTGCCAGCTGCTGATCCGCATCGAACAGGCCGAGGGCTTCGCCATCGCCTCCTTGTCCCAAGGCTTGCCACAACCAGCCCAGCAGGAGGCCGCGTAAATGGCGAAGAAGGTTTCCATCAAGTCCGCCGCCGACATCGAAATGGCCCGCAAGGCTGGCGCCATGGCGGCGGAAGTGCTGCACATGATCGCCGAACACGTCCGCCCCGGCGTCACCACCGATGAGCTGGACCGCATCTGCCACGACTACATCGTCAACGTGCAGAAGGCGATACCCGCCAACGTCGGCTACCACGGCTTTCCCAAGACCATCTGCGCCTCGGCCAACCACGTAATCTGCCACGGCATTCCGTCGGCCAAGGTGTTGAAGAACGGCGACATCCTCAACATCGACGTGGCCGTTATCAAGGACGGCTGGTTCGGCGACACCAGCCGCATGTACTACGTGGGCCAGCCCAGCCCGCTGGCGCGGCGCCTGGTCAACACCACCTACGAAGCCATGCGCGCCGGCATCATGGCCGTCAAGCCCGGCGCGACGCTGGGCGATATCGGCCACGCCATTCAGACCGTGGCGCACCGCGAGCACTTCAGCATCGTGCGGGAATACTGCGGCCACGGCATCGGCCAGATCTATCACGACGATCCGCAAGTGCTGCACTACGGCCGCCCCGGCGAAGGCATGGTGCTGCAGCCCGGCATGATGTTCACCATCGAACCCATGATCAACGCCGGCAAGCCCCAGACCAAGCAACTGCCCGACGGCTGGACCGTAGTCACCAAGGACCGCTCGCTGTCGGCGCAATGGGAGCACATGGTGGTCGTGACCGAGACCGGCTATGAAGTGCTGACGCCTTGGCCGGACGGCTTCGGCGACTATCCGCCCATCCCCTGAGAAAGAGGCGAAGCGGCGCGCGCGCCTTGCCCATGGCAAGGAACGGAGTGCCGGAGGACAAGGGCACGATCATGATCGTGCCCTTGTCGTTTCCGCCGTCCGCGCCCCATGCCCGCCCTGCCCTCAGCGTTCCGCCGCCTGGCCGCCTCCAACCTGGCCGCCCAATTCTCCGAACAGATGGCGCTTGCGGCCGCCCCGCTGGTCGCGGTGCTGGCGCTGGGCGCCAGCGCTGCCGAGACGGGCTATCTGCAGACGGCCCAGACCCTGCCCTTCCTGCTGCTGTCCCTGCCTGCCGGCGTGCTGGCCGACCGGATGTCACGGCGCGCCCTGATGACCGCCGCCGAATGCGTGCGCGCCGCCAGCCTGCTGGGCCTGCTGGCGCTGCTGGCCACGGGCGGACTTAATCTGGGCTGGCTGGCCGCGCTGGGCTTCCTGGGCGCGGTGGGCACGGTCGCCTACAACGTGGCCGCGCCGGCGCTGGTGCCGCGGCTGGTCCCGCCCGCAGGACTTGCCAGCGCCAACCGCTGGCTGGAACTGGCCCGCAGTACCGCTTTTTCCGCAGGGCCAGCCGCCGGCGGCGCGCTGGTCGGCTGGATGGGCGCGCCCTCGGCGTATGTGCTGGCCACCGTGCTGTCGATGCTGGCGGCCCTGCTGCTGGCCGGCCTGCCCCACGACACTCCCGGCCCAGCGCCGCGCCGCCGCGTGCTGGAGGAACTGCGCGAGGGCGCGGCGTTCGTCCTCACGCATCCGCTGCTGCGCCCGGTGCTGGTGACCGCCGTATTCTTCAATACCGCCTGGTTCGTGCTGCAGGCCATCTACGTGGCCTACGCCATCGAACGGCTGGGCCTGTCGGCCACGGCCGTCGGCCTGACGCTGGGCGTGTATGGCGGCGGCATGGTGGCCGGCGCCTTGCTCGCGCCCTGGCTCGCACAGCGGCTGAGCTTCGGCGGCATGATCGCCGCCGGCCCTCTGGCCGCGCTGATCGCAAGCGCCATCCTGCTCTCCACGCTGGCGTTTCCGTCCGGCGCGTGGGCGGCAGCGGGCTTCTTCCTGTTCGGTGCGGGTCCCATCCTCTGGACCATCACCACCACCACGCTGCGCCAGGCAATCACCCCCAACGCCCTGCTGGGCCGCGTGTCCGCCGTCATCCTGACCGCCACCTTCGGCGCCCGCCCGGTCGGCGCGCTGATCGGCGCCGCGCTTGCCGCCCGCGCCGGCGTCGAAGCCTGCCTGTGGGTATCGACCGCCGGCTTTGCCGTGCAATTCGTGGTGCTGTATACCTCGCCGGTGCTGCGCCTGCGCACCCAGCCCGAAGCCGGCGCCTATTGAACGCTGTTGCGCACGCAAAACCGGCAATCTGTATCTGTGCGCGCCCGCCGCCGCCCGCTAGACTGCCCCGGTCAGTCAACACGGCGGCGGCAAGATGCTGAAGATCCTGGGTAAAGCCTCATCCATCAACGTGCGCAAGGTGCTCTGGGCCTGCGCCGAACTGGACCTGCCTTTCGAGCGTGAAGATTGGGGCTCCGGGTTCCAACCCACCAGCGAGCCCGCCTTCCTGGCGCTGAATCCGAACGCGATGGTGCCCGTCATCCAGGACGGCGACTTCGTGCTGTGGGAGTCCAACAGCATCATCCGCTACCTGGCCGCGCAATACGGCGGGCTGGACCTGTACCCCGCCGAACCCAGGCTGCGCGCCCGCGTCGACCAATGGATGGACTGGCAGGCCACCGACCTGAATCGTTCCTGGAGCTACGCCTTCATGGCCCTGGTGCGCGAATCTCCCGCCCACCGCGACCGCGCCGCGATCGAAGCGTCCTGCCGCGAATGGGCGAGCTTCATGGCGATACTCGACCGGCGCCTGGAACAGGCCGGCGGCTACGTCGCCGGCCCCGCGTTCTCGCTGGCCGACATACCGGTCGGCCTGTCGGTGAACCGCTGGTTCAGCACGCCCTTCGACAAGCCGCGATTGCCGGCCGTCGCCGCGTACTACGACCGCCTCGCCGAACGCGCAGGCTACCGTCTGTACGGCCGCAACGGCACGGCCTGACCGCCCAAGCGGCTACTTCACCACGCCGCAAACCAGCCGGCCGCCCCCGCCGCCCAGCGGCGCCGGCGTATCGCTGTAGTTGTCGCCGCCCACGTGCACCATCACCGCGCGGCCCTTCACATCGGCCAGCTTCAGATGCGGCGCCACCACCGCCTTCGTCGCCGTGCCGTCGGCAGCGACCACGATGAACGGCAGATCGCCCTGATGCCCGTCAGTCGCCATCGGCCCCTTGTGCGCCTTGGTGCCCTTGGGATCGAAATGCCCGCCCGCCGCGCCGCCAGCCGCCATCTGGTTGTTCACCATGCCAGGCTCGCACGAACCCTTCTCATGCACATGGAAGCCGTGCTCGCCGGGCGGCAGGCCCTTCAGATGCGGCGTAAGCTGCAGCCCGCCTTTGGTGTCCTTGAGCGTGATCGTGCCAGCGCTCTTGCCCACGCCGTCCACGCTCAGGAACGACATCGACACGTCTTCCGCCAGCGCCGCGCCAGACGCGCCTGCGAACGCAAGCGCCGCGACCAGCATCGAGATTTTCTTCATGGGGTGCCTCCAAGATACGCGCCCGCAGCCCGCGGACGCCCGGTGGTGCATGGACGGCCCGTGCCGGCCATGCCGGAAAAAACAATAGCATTTGGGTCAGGCCGTCTGCCAGCAATCTTCGTTCCTGATACAAACGCAGATCTTGCAAAAAAGAGCCATCCCGCCACATTCGCGCGAGCGCGCAAACCCCCGACGACACGCCCGACGTACGTCAATTGCGGCCGCCCGGGCGGCCGCAATTGACGGGCATCGCAAGACTCGAAACCGAACCCCGCTCTAGCGGCGCATCAAATCTGTACGCACGTAGCCCGTCGGCGCGGGCGCCTGGGTGGCGAGCAACCTCGATGCGCCCGAGGGAATCTGAAGGGAAGGCCGCAGGCCTGGACGAAGATGACGACGGGGCAGTCCGGAGCGAAGGCTCCGGACCGCAATCGTGGGCGCTCGCCACCCAGGCGCCCGCGCCGACGGGCGGCCTACGAAGCGCAGAAAACAGCAGCCGAATCCTCAACAGCCATCCCATACGGCAATCGCATCACCCTCGAACCAGCAACACGACCGCGTGCAGTGCCACCCCTATCAACCCGCCCACCAAGGTGCCATTGAACCGTATGTACTGCAGATCCTTCCCCACGCTAAGTTCCAGCTCATCCACCAGATGCCGTTCATCCCAATTCTTCACCGTGCGGGAAATGTGCTCCGTGACCCCGCTACGCAAGCGCCCCGTCAACCTCCGCGCCCCGCCCAGCACGTGATTGTTGATCGCCTCCCGCAACCCCGGATCCTCCCCCAGCTTGCGCCCCAAGGCCAGCAATGCGCTCTCCAGATGCCGCGCCAGCGCCGAATCCTCCGATGACAGATCGCGCCTCAGCGCTGCATGGATATCGTCCCACAGCCCCTGCACGTACTCCTGCACCTTCGGATGATCGATCGCCCGCTGCTTCAGCGCCTCCACCTGTGCCGACAAGGCCGGATCATCCTTCAGCCGCCGGATGTAATCCTGCACCCAGGCTTCATAATCCCGCCGCACCGGATGCCCAGGCTCGGACAGCACGTCCCGCAGTTCCTCCACCAGCGCCCGCGCCAGCCGGTCCGCCAGATTGTCGGCAATTCCGTCCACCGACTTCACCACGTCCACCGCCGCAATGATGCGCGGCCATTCCTTCTTCGCGAACTTCACCAGCAGGCTCGAGGCCCGCGCCTTCACGTCCTCGTTGCCCAGATAGCCGCCCAGCCGCTCCAGCGCCGCGTCCAGCAGCTCCTGATGCCGCCCGTCACGCGTCAACAGGCCCAGCACCTCGCCCGCCGTATCCGCCGCGTCCCAGCGCCGCAGGTTCTTCACCACGAACTCCTGGATCACCCCGCGCACCGCCCGGTCGTCCAGCAGGTCCAGCGTCTGCAGGGCCACATTGCGCGCCCCCTCGCTCAAGGCCCGCGCCTGCCGCGGGCGCCCCAGCCAGCGCGCCAGGCGCGCCGCGGGATCGAACACCCGCAGCTTCTCCATCAGCGTGTCCGGATCCAGGAAATGGTCGCGCACGAACACCGCCAGGTTGTCCCCGATGCGGTCCTTGTTGCTGGGAATGATGGCCGTATGCGGAATCGGCAGCCCCATCGGCCGGCGGAACAGCGCCACCACCGCGAACCAGTCGGCCAGAGCGCCCACCGTGGCCGCCTCGCAGAACGCCCGCACCCAAGCCCAGGCGCCCTGCCCGCCCATGACGTGACTGGTGATGAAACCGCAGACCATCGCCACCAACAGAGCCAGCGCGGCGATCTTCATGCGCCGCAACTGCGTGCGGCGCGCTTCGGAAGCCAGCGCGGAATGCGTGGCGGCGGAACGGGGCATCTCTGTCATGGGGTCTCCGGAAACGACAGACCCAGCATAACAATTACGGCCCGCAGCGGCGTCAGCCCAGCGGCGGCAGCATGTTGAACAGCAGCACCATGATGAGCCCGACCACCGACACGATGGACTGCACCACCGAAATCGTCTTGGTCGCTTCGCCCATGGTCATGCCGAAGGACTCCTTCACCATCCAGAAGCCTGCGTGATTGGCGTAGTTGAAGAACAGCGAGCCGCAGCCGATGGCCAGCGCCAGGAGCGGCAGGTTCAGGCTGGGATCGGCGCCCGCCAGCGGCGCCAGCAAGCCCGCCGCGCCCACGATACCGACCGTGGCCGATCCGGTGGACACCGACAGCAGCATGGCGATCAGCCAGCCCAGCACCAGCGGCGGCAAGGAAAACTGATGGGTCAGCTGCACGATGGCATCGCCCACCTTGGCGCTGGTCAGCACCTGCTGGAACGCGCCGCCGCCCGCGATGATGAGCATGATGCCGGCGATGGGCTTGAGGCTCTTGCCCATGGCGTCGCGCAGCTTTTCCGCGTCGCCGCCGCGCATCAGCACCAGGGTGAAGGCGGCGAACAGCACGCCCAGCAGCATCGCGACCATCGGGTCGCCCAGGAACGCCGCCACGTGCATGGCGCGCGAGTCCTTGGGCAGCAGCATTTCCGCGCCCGCGTGCACCAGCATCAGCAAGGCGGGCAGCAAGGCCGCCAGCACCCCCAGGCCTACGCTGGGCGCATTGCGGCCGGCAGCCTCCTGGCGGGTGGTGGTGAACTGTTCAAGCAGCGCCTCGTCCGGACGCGTCGTCATGCGCGGCGAAATGAAAGCGCCATACAAGGGGCCGCCGAAGACCATGGCCGGCAGCGCCGCGATGAAGCCGTAGATCATGGTCGGCCCCACCGTGGTCTTGAGCGTGGCGATGGCGGTCAGCGGCCCCGGATGCGGCGGCACCATGCCGTGCATTGCCGCCAACGCCGAGATCACCGGCACGCCCACGTACACGTAGGCCGAGCCCTTGAATCGCTGCTGGCTTTCCAGCTTGCGCGCCACGCTGAAGATCAGCGGCAGCATCACCACCAGGCCGACCTCGAAGAACATCGGTATGCCGATGACGAAGGCCACCAGGGTCATGGCCCAGGGAATCATGCGCGGCGAAGTATGGCTGAGGATGGCATTGGCCAGGCGTTCGGTCGTGCCCGAGTCGGCCAGGATCTTGCCCAGCATCGCCCCCAGCGCGATCACCACACCCACCGCGCCCAGCGTCTTGCCGGCGCCATTGCTCAGGTTCTTGACGATGGCCACGGGCTCCATCCCGGTGGCGAACCCCACGCCGATGGAGACGATCAATAGCGCCAGCAGCGGATGCATGCGGATGCGCGAAACGATCAGCGCAACCAGCACCAGCACGCTAGCCAGCGCGGTAAGAAGCAATTGGACGTCGGAAGAGGACATGGACGGGCCTGGAAAAAATGGGCGCGGCCCTGCGGCCGCTTGCCGATAGGAACACGGATTTTATGCCCGCCAAGCTGAACGGCCAGTCAGGAAAGGCGCGCGTCCAGGGCCTGCACGCGCCTCAGCGGGCTGGCCCCGCTAGCCTGCCGCCTCCAGCAATCCCGGCCTGCCTTCGTGCGCGGCCTGGGCACGCTCCAGGATGAATTCGATGATCATCGAGATCGCCCGCGGGTGGTGGCGATTGGGCATGTACAGCATGTACATGCCGCGCCCGAAGATGCTGAGCCGCCATTGCGGCAACGCGGCCACCAGTTCGCCGCGCGCAATGTCGTCGTGCACCACGTAGTCCGGCACCACGCCCACGCCCAGCCCCGCCAGCGTCGCGTCGCGCAGGAACGCGTAGTTGCGCGAAATCACCGTCGGCTCCAGCACCACATGCTGCCGCGGCTGGCCGCCGTAGTAGGCCGAAAGCCGCAAGGGCCGGCCGATGACCGCCGCGCTGATGATGGGCGTGCGCGACAGCTCTTCCGGATGCTGCGGCAGGCCCCGGGCGGCGGCATAGTCCCGCGAGGCGCAGGCCACGTAGCGGACCTGGCCCAGCTCGCGCGCCACCAGGTTCTGCGGCGGCTCGGACATGATGCGCACCGCGATGTCGACCTCGTCGCGCAGCAGGTCATCCACGCTGTTCTCGAACAACACGTCCAGCACGATATCCGGATAGGTCCGCTTGAATTCCAGCAGCCAGGGCGTCATCACGAACTGCCCGTAGCCGCTGGGTACGCTCAGCCTGACCTTGCCCTGCGGCGTCTTGCCCAGGGTCTCGACGGATTCACGCGCCGCGGCGAGTTCGTCCTGGATGCTGCGGCCGTGGTGATACAGCTTCAGTCCGATTTCTGTCGGCTCCACATGCCTCGTTGTGCGCCGCACCAGCTGCATGCCTACCGAGCGTTCCAGCTGATTCAAGTGGTAGCTGACGTTAGCGCGCGTCATCTTCAGGCGGCGCGCGGCCTCGCTGAGGTTGCCCGCGTCCAGGATTTCCACCAGCAACGTCAGGGATTTGGTGTCCATTCCGGGCCTCCACGCCGCAGCAAGTCACCTCCACATTGTCAAATTTTTTTGACTTCAATGTCAATTATCGATGCCATTGTCAAGACTTCTTTACTGCGAAAGAATGAGGCCATAAAAGACGGGCCGTTCCTGGTCCGCCCGGCCCTAGCCCTCGCCCCCAGCGGCGCTCCGGCGGCAGGCCTCATCGGAGACACTGTCCATGACAGACAGCGCAAGCACCGGCGCGGCCAACGCGCGCCGCTATGACGACATTCTCGTCGTCACCATCGACCATCCCCCCGTCAATGCCCTGAGCGCCGCCGTGCGCGGCGATCTGGCCGCGGCCGTGCGCGACGCCCAGGCCGATCCGCAGGTCCGCGCCATCCTGCTGATGGGCGCGGGCAAGAACTTCATCGCGGGCGCCGACATCCGCGAATTCGGCAAGCCGCCGCAGCCGCCCATCCTGCCCGACGTCTGCAACCAGATCGAAGCCAGCGCCAAGCTGGTGATTGCCGCGCTGCACGGCGCGGCGCTGGGCGGCGGATTGGAAGTGGCGCTGGCGGCGCACTACCGCGTCGCGCTCGCGGGCGCCAAGCTGGGCCTGCCCGAAGTGAACCTGGGCCTGCTGCCCGGCGCCGGCGGCACCCAGCGCGCGCCGCGCCTCATGGGCGCGCAGGCCGCGCTGGATTTGATGCTGACCGGCAAGCACCTCTCTGCCGGCGCCGCCCTGGAAGCCGGATTGGTGGACGTGCTCTCCAGCGAGACCGATCCGCTGGACGCGGGCCTGGCCTACACCCGGCAATTGCTGGCGATCGGCGCGGGTCCGCGCCGCACCCGCGACGCCGACGCGCTCGCCGACCGGACCGCCGCGCTGGCCCAGGTCGAGGCAGCGGCCGAACGCGTTGCCCGCACCACCCGTGGGCTGTATTCCCCCGGCAAGATCGTCGAAGCCGTGCGCGCCGCCATCGAGCAGCCTTTCGAGGATGGCCTGCGCACCGAACGCGCGCTGTTCCTGCAATGCCTGGACAGCCCGCAGCGGGCGGGCTTGGTGCATGCCTTCTTCGCTGAACGCGACACGGCCAAGATGCCGGGCCAGCAAGCGGCCCGGCCGCGGCGCCTGGAGCGTATCGGCATCGTCGGCGGCGGCACCATGGGCGCGGGCATCGCCGTCTCGGCGCTGGACGCCGGCTTTCCCGTGACCATGGTCGAGCAGGACGATGCCGCGCTGGAACGCGGGCGCGGCCGCGTCGCGCAGGTCTACGAGCTGCTGGTCAAGAAAGGCCGGATCAGCGCCGACGAGCGCGACGCCCGCATGGCGCGCTACACCGGCTCGACCCGCTACGATGCGCTGGACGACGCCGATCTCATCATCGAAGCCGTGTTCGAAGACATGGCGGTCAAGCAAGCCGTGTTCGCGCAGCTGGACCGCGTCGCCAAGCCCGGCGCGGTGCTGGCCACCAATACCTCGTACCTGGACGTCAACCTCATCGCCGCCGCCACGCGCGGGCCCGCCGACGTACTGGGCCTGCACTTCTTTTCGCCGGCCAACATCATGAAGCTGCTGGAAGTCGTGGTGGGCGAGCACACCGCGCCCGACACCGTGGCCACCGGCTTCGAACTGGCGCGGCGCCTGCGCAAGATCCCGGTGCGCGCGGGCGTGTGCGATGGCTTCATCGGCAACCGCATCCTGGCCGTGCACCGCCAGGCGGCGGACATGATGATGGAAGACGGCGCGTCGCCCTACGAGATCGACGCCGCCGTGCGCGACTTCGGTTATCCCATGGGTCCCTACCAGATGGCGGACCTGGCCGGCGGCGACATCGGCTGGGCCACACGCAAGCGCCGCGCGCCCACCCGCGACCCTGCGCTGCGCTACGTGCAGATTCCCGACCGGCTGTGCGAACGGGGCTGGTTCGGCCAGAAGACGGGCCGCGGCTTCTACCTGTACCCCGACGGCGCGCGCCAAGGCGAACAAGACCCCGAAGTCCTCGCCATCATCGATGCCGAACGCGCGCGCGCGGGCGTCACGCCGCGCGCCTACACGCAAGAAGACATCCAGCGCCGCTACCTGGCCGCCATGATCAACGAAGCGGCCAACGTGCTGCACCAAGGCATCGCGCAGCGCCCGTCCGACATCGACGTGGTGTTCCTGTCGGGCTACGGCTTTCCGCGTTATCGCGGCGGCCCCATGCACTACGCCGACAGCGTGGGACTGGACCGCGTGCTGGCCGATATCCGCGGCTATGCGCAGGAAGACCCCGCCTTCTGGAAACCTTCGCCGCTGCTGGTGCAACTGGCCGAATCCGGCCGCAATTTCGCCAGCCTGAACCAGGCCGGCTGACCCGGACACTTTACAGGAACACGCCATGCGCGAAGCCGTCATCGTCTCCACCGCCCGCACCCCCATCACCAAGGCGGGGCGCGGCGAATTCAACCTCATCGCCGGCCCCACGCTGGCCGCGCACGCCGTGCGCGCCGCCGTCGACCGCGCCGGCATAGACCCGGCCCTGATCGAAGACGCGTTCATCGGCTGCGGCTATCCAGAAGGCGCCACGGGTCGCAACATAGGCCGCCAGGCCGTGATCCGCGCCGGCCTGCCGGTCAGCGTGGGCGGCGCCACCGTCAACCGCTATTGCGCCTCCGGCCTGCAGGCCATCGCCTCGGCCGCCAGCCGCATCGTCATGGACGGCGCCCCCGCGATGATCGCGGGCGGCGTGGAACTCGTGTCGCAGATCCGCACCCGCGACGACGGCGTGAGCGGCATGGATCCGTGGATCGTGGCAAACAAGCCCGAGCTCTACCTGCCCATGATCGAAACCGCCGACGTCGTCGCGGCCCGCTACGGCATCAGCCGTGAAGCCCAGGACCATTTCGCCGCGCAAAGCCAGGCGCGCACCGAGGCCGCGCAGGCCGCTGGACGGTATCTGGAAGAGATCGTTCCGGTCACCACGACCATGTCCGTCACCGACCGCGCCACCGGCGCCGTCAGCGAGCGCGAAGTGACCGTGGACCGCGACACCTGCAACCGCCCCGGCACCACCTACGACGCCCTGGCCTCGCTGGCCCCCGTGCGCGGCGCCGGCCAGTTCGTCACGGCAGGCAATGCCTCGCAGTTGTCGGACGGCGCCGCCGCCTGCGTGCTGATGGAAGCCGCTGAAGCCCAGCGCGCCGGCATCACGCCGCTGGGCGCGTTCCGCGGCCTGGCGATCGCCGGCTGCGAACCCGACGAGATGGGCATCGGTCCGGTCTACGCCGTGCCCAAGCTGCTGGCGCGCCACGGCCTCAAGGTGCAGGACATCGACCTCTGGGAACTGAACGAGGCCTTCGCCTCGCAAGCCCTGTATTGCCAGCAAAAGCTGGGCATTCCGATGGACCGCCTGAACGTGGACGGCGGCGCCATCGCCCTGGGCCACCCCTTCGGCGTCACCGGCGCCCGTCTGGCCGGCCACGTGCTGATCGAAGGCCGCCGCCGCGGCGCCCGCTATGCCGTCGTCACCATGTGCGTGGGCGGCGGCATGGGCGCGGCCGGCCTGTTTGAAATCTACTGAGGATCCCCCATGGACCTGGAATTCACCCCCGAAGAAAACGCCTTCCGCGACGAAGTGCGGGCCTTTCTCGCCAGCCACCTGCCCGAGCGCCTGTCCGCCAAGGTCGCGCAGGGCAAGCTGCTGACGCGCGCCGACATGGTCGAGTGGCACGCCATCCTCAACCAGCAAGGCTGGCTCGCCAGCCATTGGCCGATGGAATACGGCGGCACCGGCTGGAGCGCCGTGCAGAAGTACATCTTCGAAAACGAATGCGCGCTGGCCGGCGCGCCGCGCATCGTGCCCTTTGGCCTGAGCATGCTGGGCCCGGTGCTGATCAAGTACGGCAGCGAGGCGCAGCGCCGCCACTGGCTGCCGCGCATCCTGGACGGTTCCGACTGGTGGTGCCAGGGCTATTCCGAACCCGGCGCGGGCTCGGACCTGGCCTCGGTCAAGACCACCGCCGTGCGCGACGGCGACAGCTACGTGGTCAACGGCCAGAAGACCTGGACCACGCTGGGCCAGTACGCCAACATGATCTTCTGCCTGGTGCGCACGTCACAGGAAGGCCGACGCCAGGAAGGCATCAGCTTCCTGCTGATCGACATGGCGAGCCCCGGCGTGGAAGTGCGCCCCATCATCACCCTGGACGGCGAGCACGAAGTCAATGAAGTGTTCTTCTCCGACGTGCGGGTGCCTGCGGCCAACCTGGTGGGCGAGGAGAACCGCGGCTGGACCTGCGCCAAGTACCTGCTGACCTACGAACGCACCAACATCGCCGGCGTTGGACAATCCACGGCAGCGCTGGAACGCCTGAAAACGGTAGCCGCAAGACTACGCAAGCACGGACGTCCGCTATCGGAAGACCCGGACTTCGCCGCGCGGCTGGCGCGCGTCGAGATCGAGCTGGCCAACATGCGCACCACCAACCTGCGCGTGGTCGCGGCGGTGGCTGGCGGCGGCGCGCCCGGCGCCGAAAGCTCCATGCTGAAGATCCGCGGCACCCAGATCCGCCAGGAGATCAGCGCGCTGAACCGCCGCGCCATGGGCCCCTATGCCCGCCCCTTCGTGCCCGAAGCGCTGCACGACGGCTATGACGCACCGCCCATCGGCCCCCACGGCGCCGAGAGCGCCGCCGCGCAGTACTTCAACAACCGCAAGCTGTCGATCTTCGGCGGCTCCAATGAAATCCAGAAGAACATCATCTCCAAGATGATCCTCGGACTGTAAGGGCCGGCCATGAATTTTGAACACACCGAAGACCGGCGCATGCTCTCCGACATGCTGCGCCGCTTTGTCGCCGAACAGAGCGACTTCGCCACGCGCGACCGCAATGCCCGCTCGGAGCGGGGCTACAGCCTGGAGCTGTGGCAGCGCTATGCCGAACTCGGCGCCATCGGCGCCCTGTTTGCCGAAGCAGACGGCGGACTGGGCGGAACCGGCTTCGACATTTCCGTCGTGTTCGAAGCGCTGGGCCGCGGCCTGGCCGTCGAACCGCTGCTGGACGCGCTCATGGTCGGCAGCGCCATCGCCGAAGCCGGCACGCCGGCCCAGCGCGAGGCCCTTGAAGGCCTGATCGCGGGCAGCATCACGGCCTCGCTGGCCCACGCCGAACCCGGCTCCGGCTATGAACTGGCGCACGTCGAGACCCGCGCCGAACGCACTGCAGACGGCTGGGTGCTCAACGGCGCCAAGGCCGTGGTCGCGGCGGGCGAGCACGCCGACCTGTTCCTGATCCCGGCCCGCAGCGCGGGCGGGCCGGACGACGAGGCCGGCATCAGCCTGTTCCTGGTCAGCGCCGGCACGCCCGGCCTGACGCTGCGCGGCTATGGCCTGATCGATGGCGGCCGCGCGGCCGAATTGGTGCTCGACGGCGTGCAGCTTGCGCCAGAAGCCTTGCTGGGCGAGGCCGGCGCAGGCTACCCGCTGCTGGAACGCGCCGCCGGGCGCGGCATCCTGGCGCTGTGCGCCGAAGCCGTCGGCGCCATGGACTGCGCTCGCGACGCCACTCTGGAATACCTGCGCACGCGCCGCCAGTTCGGCGCTCCCATCGGCAGCTTCCAGGCGCTGCAACACCGCATGGCCGACGTGCTGCTGGAGATCGAACAAGCGCGTTCGTCCGTGATCAACGCCGCGGCCGCACTGGACCACCCGGACCGCGCCACCCGCGAGCGCGCGCTGTCCGCCGCCAAGTACACCATCGGCCGCATCGGCACCCTGGTGGCTGAAGAGAGCATCCAGCTGCACGGCGGCATCGGCATGACCTGGGAGCTGCCCCTGGCGCACTATGCCAAGCGCCTGGTCATGATCGACCACCAACTGGGCGACGAAGACCATCACCTGCGGCGCTACATCGCGCTGGGGCAGGCCTGAGCGGAGGACCACGCCATGACCCAGGTCCATGCCGCCCCGCCCCTCTCGCCGCCTTTTGCGGCCCCATTCCCCGTGCGCAGCGCGGCGGACGTGCAGCGGCTGCAAGCCCGGCCGCTGACCGAGACGCTCCCGGTGCAGAGCACCTACGAGATCTTCCGCAACTCGGCCGCGGCTTTCGGCGACAAGACAGCGCTGACCTTTCTGCGCAGCGCCGATCCCGGCGACACGCCGGTGCGCTGGAGCTACCGCGAACTGCTGGCCGGCATCCACCAGACCGCCAACCTGCTGCATGAACTGGGCGTGGGCCCGGGCGACGCCGTCGGCGTCCTGCTGCCCGGCTGCCTGGAGTACCACCTGGCGCTCTGGGGCGGCGAGGCCGCCGGCATCGTCCAGCCCTTGAATCCCCTGCTGGCCGAGGACAAGCTCGCCTCCCTCATGACCACGGCGCGCGCCAAGGTACTGATCGCCTACGGGTCCGACGTGGAATGCGGCTCCTGGTCCAAGGCGCTGCGCCTGCGCGAACGCGTGCCCACGTTGCACACGCTGCTGCGCGTGGCCCCGTTGGACGAGCCGCCCTCGGCCCGCCCGGCGCTGCCGGATCATGCGCTGGACTTCAATGCCGCGCGCGCCGTGCAGCCGGTCGACCGCCTGGTCAGCAACCGGGAAATCCACGCCGGCGACGTGGCCGCCTATTTCCATACCGGCGGTACCACCGGCGCGCCCAAGCTCGCCATCCACACCCACGCCAACCAGGTCTTCAGCGCCTGGGCCGCGGTGCAATTGCAGAACGCCGGACCGGACGACGTGGTCATCAACGGCTATCCGCTGTTCCATGTGGCGGGCGTGTTGCCGGCATCGCTGGCCGCCCTGTCGGCGGGCGTGGAAACCGTCATCCCCACCACCCTGCTGCTGCGCAACCGCGACGTGCTGCGCAACTACTGGCGCCTGGTCGAACACCACCACGCCACCTCGCTGCAAGGCGTGCCGACCATCCTCGCCGCGTTGGCCGAAGTGCCGCTGGCCGGCGCCGACATCTCGTCGTTGCGCTATTGCCGCACCGGCGCCGCGCCCCTGCCCGCCGAGCTGGCCGCTCGCTTCAAACGGCTGTTCGGACTGCACGTCAACGAAAGCCTGGGCATGACGGAGATGGCGGGCATCTCCACCATCTCGCCGCCAGGCTGCGAGTTTCCGGTCGGCTGCGTCGGCTTTCCGCTGCCCTACGTGCAGGTGCGCATCGTCGGCCTGGACGTGCCGGCCGGCGCGCCCGCGCGCGACCTGCCCGCCGGCAAGCCCGGCATGGTGCTGTTCAAGGCGCCCAACGTTATCCCCGGCTTTCTTGATTCCGAAGACACGGCGCGCGCTTTCACCGAGGACGGCTGGCTCATCAGCGGCGACGTCGGCTACCTGGACCCGGACGGCCGGCTGCATCTGCAGGGCCGCGCCAAGGACCTGATCATCCGCAGCGGCCACAACATCGATCCCAAGACTATCGAGGACGCGCTCGCATCGCACCCGTCGGTGCAGCTCTGCGCCGCCGTCGGCGCCCCCGACGCCTATGCCGGCGAACTGCCCATCGCCTTTGTCACGCTGGCCGAAGGCGCCCAGGTCCCGGAAGCCGAACTGCTGGCCTATGCCGCCGAGCACGTGGACGAAAGCCCGGCGCGGCCCAAGCGCGTCATCGTGCTGGACAGCATGCCCATGACCAACGTGGGCAAGATCTACAAGCCCGACCTGCGCCGCCTGGCCACCGCAGTATCGGCCCAGGCCGTGGTGGCGCGCACCTTGCAGGAAGCCGGCCTGATCGACGACGGCGCGCTGTTCCGCGTACAGGCCGACGCTCAACCCGAGGTCGCAGTCCAGGCCGACGCCCGCGCGTCCGCAGCGCTAAAGGCCAGCCTGCGCGACGCGCTGGCCCGCTTACCGGTCAAGGTCGCCCTGCGCGACTGAGCAGTCCCCTTCCCACACACAACAACACCCCAGGAGACAAACCCATGACCCATAAGCCCCTGCGGCGCGCCTGCCTCGGCGCCGCGCTGCTCTCGATGGCCGGCATTGCATTGCCCTTCGCCGCCGGCGCGCAAGGCGCCTATCCGTCCAAGCCCATCACGCTGATCGTGCCCTTCCCGGCCGGCGGCTCCACCGACCGCCACCTGCGCACCGTGGCGCAGGACGCCTCCAAGTACCTGGGCCAGCCCGTTATCGTCGAAAACCGGCCCGGCGCCGGCGGCACCCTGGGCCCGGCGACCATGGCCAAGACCGCCAAGCCCGATGGCTACACCATCACGCTGTACACCCTGGCCATGCTGCGCATGCCGTACATGCAGAAAAGCAGCTGGGACCCCATCAACGATTTCACCTTCATCCTGGGCCTGTCCGGCTACACCTTCGGCTTCACCGTCCGCTCCGACTCGCCGTACAAGACCTTCAACGAATACATCGAGGCGGCGCGCAAGGCGCCCGGCACCATCGACTATGGCTCCACCGGCATCGGTTCGTCGCCGCACCTGCTGATCGAGGAAGTCGCCATCAACGCCAAGGTGAAACTGAACCACGTGCCGTTCAAGGGCAACGCCGACATGCAACAGGCCCTGCTGGGCGGTCACGTCATGGCGCAAAGCGACGCCACCGGCTGGGACCAGTTCGTGGATTCCGGCAAGATGCGCCTGCTGGTCACCTTCGGCGAAAAGCGCACCACGCGCTGGCCCGACGTGCCCACCGCCCAGGAGCTGGGCTACAAGGTCGTGTCCACCTCGCCCTATGGCCTGGCCGGCCCCAAGGGCATGGATCCCGCGGTGGTGAAGACGCTGCACGACGCCTTCAAGAAGGCGCTGTTCGACCCCGCCAGCATGGACGTCATGAAGCAGCTGAACCAGGAGCCCGCCTACCGCAACAGCCAGGACTACAAGGAATGGGCGCAGGCCACCTACGTCAAGGAAAAAGGCTTGATCGAGTACCTGGGCTTGATGGCGAAGTAATAATGGCGGCGCCGCCTTCAGCGCAGCGCCGCAACCTCGATTGATCTGGCGCCGCAGGCTTCTACCAGTTCAGGATCGTGGCTGGCGAACAGCACCACCCGATCCTGCGCCCAGATCTTGAACTGTTCTGCCAGCACGCCGCGCGCCTGCGCATCCAGGCCGTTGCTGGCCCCATCCGCAATAATGACGGCCGGGTCGCCCAGGGCGGCGGCCGTCAGGTAGACCTTGCGCCGCGTGCCCGTGGACATCTGCTCGAAGCGCTTGTCCAGATGCGGCTGCAGTCCCAGCCGGAACGCCAGGTCCAGCACGCTGTCGGCCAGCGGCACGTTCTTCTCGGCCGCAACCTGCTCCAACAAACCACGCCCCGTCTGCGCGGGCAATGCCATGCAATTGTCGGGCACATAGGCCAGGCGGGACCGCGCTTGCGCCGGCGCCTGGGTCAGCGCATGTCCGTCGATCCAGACCTCTCCCGCATCCGGCGCGATCACGCCCGCAATGATGCCCAGCAGCGTGGACTTGCCGGTGCTGTCTTCTTCGCACAACGCCACGCATCCGGGCGTGAACGTATGGGTCAGCCCCTGGAAGACGAGATGGTCGCCGTAGCGTTTGCCGAGATTGTCGATTCGTAGCATGGCCGGGAGTGTACGCAGGAATGCGGCGCTCGGCCATCACCGCCTCGGCGTGGCGTCAACGCAGCAAATGTGAACGGAATTCAAATTTTTCCACGTTGACAGTGCGGAAATCCGCATTTTTGCCGTACATTACGCGGCGTAAATAAATGTTAATTTTCCGCAAAACATTTCGACTTTTGTAACGGTTGCCTCGCCCGTTCATGCTATCGGCTCGCTGAGCGACCTACCACCAAGACGCATTTAGTTTCATTTAAATCAATACAACATCCAATTTTGCCGACCCGGCTTCGGCGCCGGCATAGAAGAGATCAATGAATCACGTCTATCGAGTAGTCTTCAACGCCACCGCCGGCGTGTGGCAGGCCGTCAGTGAAATCGCCCGCGGGCAGGCAAAAAGCAGCAGCCCTGCCCGGCGCCTGCGCCGCGGCGGCGCACAGTTGGCGGGCGCGCTGGGCATTGCCTTGATCGCCGCGAACGCGCATGCGGCGCCCGCAAATCCGCAACTCTACTGGGACGGCAGCCAATCCGTGGCGAACGGTTCGGTGGATGGCGCCTCTGGCATCTGGGATTACGCCAATACCAACTGGACTTCCGCTGACGGGACAGTGAACCAGTCCTGGAACGGCGGCGAAGCGGCATTCTCCGGCGTCGCCGGCACCGTGGCAGTTGGCGGCCAGCACAGCATCACGGGCCTGGAGTTCAAGAGCGACGGCTACAAGCTGGTGGGCGGAGCCAATGGTCAGCTGAATGCCAGCGGCATTGCCGTGATTCGGGTCAATCCCAACGTGACCGCAACCTTGGGCGTCGCCATAGGCGGCAACGGCACCCTGCACAAGCAAGACAGCGGCACGCTGGTACTCAACGGCAACAGCACCTATACCGGCGGCACGATAATCGAGGCCGGCCGCTTGGAAGTCGGCAGCAATACCGCGCTGGGCAGCGGCGTCCTGACGGCGCTCAACAACACGGCGCTCGACGCCAACAACAAGGTGGCCCTCGACAACAACGTGAATCTGTTTGGCAGCGTGGAGATAGGCGGAAGCGCCGACCTGACGCTGAACGGCGTCGTTTACGGCCTAGGCTCGCTGATCAAGAACGGCGCCGCCAACCTGACCTTGAACGGGGCCAACACCTATCTGTCGGGCACCACGCTGAACGCCGGCACGCTGACGGTGGGCAACAATCAGGCTTTGGGTCTCGGCAACTTGACCGTGGGCGGCGCTTCCACCCTGACGGCAAGCAACACGGTAACGCTAGGCAACGCCATCGCCCTCAATGCGAATCTGACGGTTGCCGGCGACAATGACCTGACCTTGAATTCCCAGATTTCGGGCGCCGGCCAATTGGTCAAGACTGGCAACGGTACGCTCAGCCTCAACGCCATCAATACCGCCCACACTGGCGGCATCGCCCTCAGTGGCGGTACCTTGGAGTTCAGCAACAATTTTGCCATGGGATCAGGCGCGCTGGTCACCAGCGGCACGGCCACGCTGAGGAACGTCCAGAACGCAATCCTGCAAAACGCCATCGCCGTCAATGACGACCTGACGATGGACACCCAGGCGGACTTGATATCGAACGGCCTGTTGAGCGGCAACGGCAAGCTGACCAAGACCGGCGCGAACGAATTGCTCCTAATGGGCAACAACACCTACGACGGCAAGCTCGACGTCCGCCAAGGCGCGATCACCGTAGCGAACCCTGGCGCCCTGGGTACCCCCCAGAGCGTCAACCTGGGTGCTGGCTCCGTACTGAACATCAACGGCAACAACACGATCGGCTCCTTGAGCGGCGATAGCGGCGGCACACTCAATTTGGGCTTGGCCAGCGCGCTGCAAGTGGGCAGCAGCAACCTCGATAGCGTGTACGCCGGAACGATCATGGGCGATGGCCGGCTCAGCAAAACCGGCAGCGGCACGCTGGAGCTGGCGGGCACCTCCAACTTCAGTATCTTCCCAACCGAAGTCAACGGCGGCACCCTGAAGGTCAGCGGCACAATGAACCGCAGCTTGATTGTTGGCGCGGGCGGGACCGTGAACGGCAGCGGCACGATCAACGGCACACTGACCGTTGCCAACGGTGGCACCCTGGCCGGCATCAGCGGTCAGAAACTGACCGCGGGCTCGATAGTCCTCTCACAGAACTCCAACGTCAATGTCGCGCTGGGTTCTCCTGCCGTGGGCGGTACGGCGCTCTTCCAGGGCACCAACGTGACCTTGGATGGCGTGTTGAACATCACCGATGCCGGCGGGTTCGGCCATGGCGTGTACCGCCTGTTCGACTACTCCAACAGCTTTACGAACAACATCCTCGACTACGGCACCTTGCCTGGCACGATGTCCACGTCGGAACTGACCTTGCAGACCGCGAACATCGGCCAGGTCAACCTGGTCGTCGACTCGCCGGGCCGGGCCATCCAATTCTGGGATGGCGCCGCCACGGTACCCGACGGCCTTATCGCCGGCGGCAGCGGCTCGTGGGATTCCACAAACACCAATTGGACCGACTCCTACGGCGTTCTCAATCAGTCGTGGAGCAGCCAGTTCGCCGTATTCCAAGGCTCTGCCGGCACCGTGACGGTGAAGGGCGAGCAGACCGTCAATGGCATGCAGTTCATGACCGATGGCTACGAACTGGTGGCAGGCGTCGACGGCAAGCTCAAGGCAGTCAACCGCGATGGCGGCAATTTCGCCGTGCGGGTCGATCCGGGCGTCACCGCAACGATCAACGTGGACATCGATGGCACCGGCACCCTGCAGAAGCTGGACCAGGGCACGCTGGTGCTCAATGGCAACAATAGCTATCAGGGCGGCACCTTGCTGGCGGGCGGCACGCTCGTGGCCGGCAGCAACAACGCGCTGGGCACGGCGACCCTGACCGCTACAGGCGGCACCACGCTGGACACCAACACGGCGGTTACGCTGGCCAACGGGATCGTTGTCGAAGGCCAGTTGAACCTGGGCGGCAACAATGACCTGACCCTGAACGGCGACATCGCCGGCAACAGCGGCGGCCTGAACAAGAACGGCAGCGGCACCCTGACCCTGGGCGGCAACAACTCCTTCGGCGGCACGATGGCGCTGAACGGCGGCAAGCTGGTGCTGGCCTCCAGCAATCCGCTGGGCAACAGCACCCTGACCGCCGCCTCCGGCATGCAGCTGGACAACAGCGTGGCATTGAGCCTGAGCAACACCATCAACCTGGCTGGCGACCTGAACCTCGTCGGCAACCAGGACCTCACGTTGGGCGGCCTGGTCAACGGCCTCGGCGGCCTGACCAAGCGCGGCACGGGCAAGCTGACCTTGAACGGCGCCAACTCTTTCCAGGGCGGCGTCAACCTGACGGGCGGCAACCTGGCCGTGGGCCACGACGCAGCGCTCGGCGAGGGCACGCTGACCGTGCGCAACGCGGGAACCCTGGAAGCCAGCCGCGCGGTGACCCTGGCCAACAACGTGCAACTGAGCGCCTCCCTGGCGCTGGACGGCAGCAATGATTTCACCCTGAACGGGGTGATCAATGGTTCCACCGAGCTGGTCAAGAACGGCGCCGGCCGACTCACCCTCAATGGCGAAAACCGCCATAGCGGGGGCACCACGGTCAATGCCGGCGACTTGAGCCTGGGCAATGCCGCGGCGCTGGGCACCGGCATGCTGACCGTCACGGGCAACACGCAACTGGATACGGCGGGCCCGATGCGCCTGGGCAATACCGTCAATGTCGACGGCGCGCTCACGGTGGCGGGCAACAACAGCCTGATCCTGGATGGACAGCTCAACGGCAACGGCACGCTGCGCAAGACCGGTGCGAACGACCTCTCGCTTACCGGCAGCGCCAACACCTTCAGCGGCATGATCGATCTGCAAGGCGGCAGCTTGACCACCGCGGGCAACAACGCGCTGGGCCAGAATGCCACCGCGAACGTGGCAGCCGGCGCCAATCTGTTCATCACCAATCTGGCTCGTCTGGCCAGCCTGAACGGCAATGGCACCGTGACTGTCTCGAACGGGAACAACCTGACCATCGGCGCCAACGGAGCCAACAGCAACTTCGGCGGCCAGCTCGACGGCAAGGGTTGGTTGACCAAGAGCGGCACGGGATCGCTGGTTCTTTCCGGTAACAACACGCTTACCGGTCAGACCTCCGTCAGTGCCGGCAGTCTGTGGGTAGACGGCTCGCTCGCCAGCACCAATGTGCTGGTGTACAGCGGCGCCGCCCTGGGTGGAGCTGGCAGCATCGCCGGCGACGTGACGCTCATGGGCGGCGCCACCCTGAACTTGACGGATGGCCACACCCTGTCAGTCGGCAGCATGGGGCTCGGCACCCAGTCGATCGTGAATGCCAGCCTGGGCGCCCCCTCCCTCGGCGGCGGCGCTGCCTTGGTGGACGTGGCCGGCGACCTGACCCTGGGCGGCACGCTCAATATCAGTGACGCCGGCGGTTTTGGCACCGGCGTGTACCGCCTCATGAACTATGGCGGCAGCCTGACCAACAACGGCATGAACTTCGGTTACCTGCCCGGCAATGTGCAAGCGGCCGACCTGGCGCTGCAGACCGCCGTCGCCAAGCAGATCAACCTGCTGGTCGCCGCGCCCAACGTCACCGTGCAGTTCTGGGACGGTTCGCAAACCACCGGCAACGGTGCGATCGAAGGCGGCAGCGGCACCTGGGACGGCGCCAACGCCAACTGGACCGGCGTCGACGGCAACGGGAACCGGTCCTGGGCCGGCAAGTTCGCCGTTTTCCAGGGCGCTGCGGGGACAGTCACTGTCGCCGGCGCGCAAAGCACGACGGGCATGCAGTTCATGACCGACGGCTATGTTCTCGCGCCCGGCTCGCTGGGTTCGCTCAACCTGGTCAACGGCGACCAGGGCTACGCCACGGTGCGCGTCGATCCCGGCGTGACCGCGACCATCAACGCCCCGCTCGTTGGCAGCGGCACGCTGGCCAAGGTTGACGCCGGCACCCTGGTGCTCAATGCGTCCAACGGCTATACCGGCGGCACGGCGCTCAACGGCGGCACGCTGGTGCTGGGCAACGACAAGGCCTTGGGCAACGGCCTGCTGACCGCCGCCAATGGCACCACGCTGGACAGCAACACGGCAGTCACCGTGCGCAACAAGGTCGCGCTGAACGGCGCGCTGACGATCGCCGGTTCCAATGCCATGGACCTGAACGGCACCGTCGGCGGCGCTGGCGGCCTGATCAAGAACGGCGCGGCCAACCTGACCCTCAGCGGCGTCAACAGCTACGTCGGCGGCACCCTCCTGAACGCGGGCGGCCTGATCGTCGGCAACGCCGCTGCACTCGGTTCCGGCACGCTGACGGTAGGCGGCGCCGCCACGCTGGACAACACTCAAGCGCTGGCGCTGGCGAACAACATTGCCCTGAACGCCGGCCTTGCCGTGCAAGGCAGCCACGACCTGACGCTCGACGGCAACATCTCGGGCACGGGCAGCCTGACCAAGAACGGCGCCAGCACGCTGACGCTCAACGGCACCAACAGCTACACCGGCGGCACCTACGTCAACAGCGGCACGGTAGCGTTGGGCGCGGGCAGCAGCCTCGCCGCCACCGGCATCGTGACCGTCGCCAACGGCGCGACCTTCGACCTGTCGGCAGGCCAAGGCGCCCAGGTGTTCGGCACCCTGGCGGGCGCCGGCAACATCAAGATGGGAACCAACACCCTGCTGGCGGGCGGTTCGGCCGACGGCATCTTCAGCGGCTCGGTCATCGGCACGGGTACCCTGGTCAAGCAGGGCTCGGGCACGCAGACCCTGACCGGCGCCAACAGCTATACCGGCGGCACGCTGGTCGCGGACGGCACGCTGCGCGCGGGTTCCACCACGGCGCTGGTCCAAGGCACCGGTTATCAGGTGCTGTCGGGCGCCACGCTGGACCTCAATGGCAACGTGCTCCAAGCCAGCAGCCTGACCGGCGCCGGCACCGTGGCGCTGGGCGCGGGAACCCTGACCGTCAATTCCGCGGCTGGCAGTGCGTCCTACTACTCGGGCATCGTCGTGGGCAGCGGCGGCCTGGTCAAGACCGGCGCCGGCGCGCTGACGCTGACCGGCGGCAGCGCCTTCTCGGGCGGTGTGCAGCTCAAGCAGGGCAGCATCGGCCTGGGCCATTCCCTGGGCCTGGGCACTGGCATGCTGTCCATGGACGACGGCACTGTCATCAACCTGATTGCCAACGGCCTGACCATCGTCAACAACCTGCACATGACGGGCACCAACGACCCGGTCATCGACACCGGCGCCAACACGGCGACCTGGGCCGGTGCCATCACGGGCGGCGGCTTCCTTACCAAGCAAGGTAGCGGCGTCCTGACCCTGACCAGCGCAGGCAACAGCTACACCGGCGCGACCGATGTCGCTCAGGGCACGCTCAAGGCCGGCGCCACCAATACATTCAGCAGCGCCTCGGCCCACACCGTGGCCAGCGGCGCCGTGCTGGACCTGGCGGGCTACAGCCAGACCGTGGCCAGCCTGAACAACAGCGGCGCGGTCAATCTCGGCGGCAGCACGCCGGGCACCGTGCTCAAGGTCACCGGCCCCTACGTCGGCAACAACGGCAAGCTGGGCGTTTCCACCGTGCTGGGCGCGGATGGCAGCGCCACCGACAAGCTGTTGTTGAGCGGCCCCAGCGCCATCGCCAGCGGCAGCACCAGCGTGCAGATCACCAATGCCGGCGGCCTGGGCGCACAGACGGGTAGCCAGGGCATCCAGGTCATCGCCACGGAAAACGGCGCCAGCCTGCAGCCCGGCAGCTTCACGCTGGCGGGCGGCCATGTCGATGCCGGCGCCTACGAGTACCGTCTGACCCAGACGGCACAGGGCGCCGCGCTGCACTCGACCAACACGCAGGTCAACCCGGGCCCAGGCACCGATCCTGTCACCCCCGCTCCCGCCTACCGTGAAGAAGTGCCGCTGCTGTCCTCCCTGCCCGCGCAACTGCGCCAGGCGGATATGGCAATGCTCGGCGACATGCGCAAGCGCATGGGCGACGACGTCGCTCAAGGCGCCATCGACCAGGATCCGAACCACCGCGCCTGGGCCCGTGTGCTGCGCACGGCTCCGACCATCACGCAGCAAGGCACGGTCAACCCCGAGAGCAGCGGCCACCTGACCGGCTTCCAGGCCGGCGTGGACGTGTACGCCGACCGCAACCTCAAGGCCGGCCTGTACGTGGGCCAGCTGGACGGTGACATGGGCGTGCGCGGCTTCTCCAGCGGCATGGAGCGCAAGTACGCGGGCTACAACAACCTGCGTGGTCGCTACGTGGGCCTGTACGGCACCTGGCAGCACGACTCCGGCCTGTACGCCGACGCCGTGATCCAGGGCGCCGACTACCGCAGCAGCCTGCGCACGGCGGACACCGGCGCCGGCGCCACCACCAAGGGCCACGGCTGGCTGGCCTCGCTGGAAGTGGGCAAGCCCTTCGACCTGGGCAGCAGCTGGCAGTTGGAGCCGCAGGCGCAAATCATCTACCGCAAGCTCAATCTGGACGACACCACGCTGAGCCTGGCCAAGGTGAAGAACGATGCGGACGATGACTGGACCCTGCGTCTGGGCGCCCGCGTCAAGGGCAGCTACAGCATCGGCGGCACCGTGCTTCAGCCCTTTGCCCGCGTCAATCTGTACAAGGCCAGCAATACCACCGACGTGGCAAGCTTCAGCGCCCCGGCCGGCACCACCGACATCCGCGCCAAGGGCGGCTACACGTCGACCGAGTTCGCGGTGGGCGCCATGCTGCAGCTGACCAAGAACACCAGCCTCTACGGCGACATTGGCAAGCTGTGGGCCAACAGCGGCGACAGCCGCGTCAAGACCGGCGCACAGGGCTCTGTCGGGTTGAAGGTGCTCTGGTAAGCCTTTTGAGCTAGGCCGGGTAGCCGGCCCCTGGCATGCATGACCAAAGCCCGCAGCGGTCTAGCCGCCGCGGGCTTTTCACATCTACCAGGTGTACTTCACACCTATCCTTGCCGCGTACTGGTGGTAGTCCTGCGCTCCCCATGACCCGGCGACATTGGTCCAGCCCGTCCAGCCCTTGTTGAAGTCGGCATGCACGCCGAGCTTCAACTCATAGCGGTCTTTCGGATAGAGGTCGCCCACCGGCAATTGATTAAACGACACGGAGCTGCCAGTGCTGCTGTGCCACCAGTTCAGCGTCGCGAACGGCTGCGCCTTGCGGCCATTGCCCAGGTCGAAGGTGGTGTGCGTGCGCACGCCCAGGCGCGTGATGGTGCCGTGGGAATCCGCGCTGCCCACGCGGGTGCCGTTGGATTCCGTCAGGCTGTCCGTGTCCGAGCTGACGTAGATGATCTGGGCCTGGGGTTCCAGTATCCAGTCGCCGCGCAGCTTGAAGGCGTAGCCGGTCTCGGCCGACACGGCCCATGCGCGGGAATCGTAGTCCACGCGCGGCAGCTCCTCGCCCGTCACCCGGTTGTTGTACCAACCGTACTGGAACCAGGTATCCACATAGGCGCCGAGCTTACTCTCGTCGTTCTGGAACCAGGTGCCATACACGCCGGCGCTATAGCCTTGCACCCTGCCCTTGGCCTTGTAGGGGTTGCCCTCGGCCCGGGCCGTGCTGTCGGCGCTGCCATAGCCCAGCATCAACCCCAGGTGCAGCCGGTCGGTCTCCGAGAACAGCTTCCATTGCGCCACGTCGCCGCCGCCTTGCAGCAGGAACATGTCGGTGCTGACGTCGAAGTTGCCGTCGCGGCTATGCGAGCCCTCCCACCTGCCCACGGCGCGCAGCCAGAGCGCCCGGCGCTTGCTGTCCTCGGTTTGAAACTGCTGGCCCTCGATGAATTGCGGCTCGCCCAGGCGGTCGTGCATGCTCTGCACGAACATCTGCCCAACCAGTCGCTGGTTCGCGAGATAGGCGGCGACTTCGGGACGGTACAGCGGCTCCGGATCGGGAGTGGGCGGCGTTGGCGGCGCCGGAGGGACAGGCGGCACCGGAGGCTCGGGAGGCGGCGGCGGAGGAGGCGGAGGTGGCGGCGGAGGAGGAGGCGGCGGATCCGGCTCCTTCTCGGATCGCAGATACCAGCTCTGATCGGCCGGCGCGCTTGCCGAACCTTGGTACAGCCGATACTCGTAGGGACCGGCCACCACCCGGCCCGAAAGCGCAAATGCGCCCGCTCCGGAGATACCGCCATTGACGACCTCGACCACCTGTATCCCGCTGGCCGTCGTCAAGGCGCCCGGCCCGCCCGTGTTCTTGATGCGCAATTGCGAAGCGCCGCTGGCGCTGCCGCCATTGATGACCAGCTTGTCCGAGGGCGAGCTGTCGTCGCCCAGATAGGTGTTCAGCGCGATGGTGCCGTCGCCGCTGTAGTTACGCACCGTCAGCGTCTTGTACGCGCCCGCCTGCGGCGGCGTGAAGTCGATCAGGCTGGGATCGTTGACCAGGTTGGTGATGGTCGAGTTGCCGGTCAGCGTCCAGGTCGAATCCACCAGCGTCACGTTGGAGGTGCTGCCGGCCTCGGTGATTGCCGCTCCGGTCAAGGTCGCGTTGCGCGCCGACACGTTGGCCGTGGCGGGAGAGCCCGCCTGCACAGCGGCGATGTTGATCCCCGGCGGATTGCCGGTTTCCGGCGCCAGGCTCGGGTCTATGCCGTGCAACGTGCGCGCCCTGCTGCTCAAGAGGCTGCCGGAACTGGCGACCTGCAGCCAGTTGGTCGCGCCCTGGACGGTCGTGCCATTCAGCTCGACGTCCGCCGTGCCGCCGTCAATGCCGATGGCCGTCCCGGTCGCACTTGTGATGCTGCCGCCGTTGATGGCCGCGCTTTGCGTACCCGTGTCGCTGGTCAGCAGCAGGCCGACGGACTGCGCGCCGCTGACGCCGATGGCGCTGCCCGTGGCCGCAAAGGTGGAAGTGCCGGCGACAACCACGCCATGGGCTTGGACGCCGGACGTCTGCACGGAGCCCGCGTCGAACACAACGCTGCTGCCCGCGCCCTGCGCCAGGATCCCGTACCCACCCTGCCCGCTGGTGACGACGGTGTTGCGTGTCGCCTGGAACTCGGTGACCGGTTTGCCATTGCCGGTATAGGCATACAGGCCTACCGCGTCCGTGCCGCGGGTTTCGACCCGCAGGTCGGACAGCGTCGCGCGAGAACCGTCCATGCCTATGACGCCGTAGGCATCGGCGCCCTCGGTGAGAATGCTCGCGGTGGAGCCACTCTGCGGCGCCAGAAGCAGCTGATTTTTAGAGCTGGAATAACGGCGCAGGAAGACGCCGCTGCTGTCATTGCCCGTCGTGTGGATGTCCGTCGTGCCCAGCAACTCGGCCTCGCCCGCGTCCAGCATATAGAAGCCGTCCGCGGTCTGACCCGTCGTGCGGACACGCAGCGTCGAGCCCGCCGCTGATGAGAATCTGAGCCCCACCGCGTCCGGATAGGTCATGCTGTAGCCCAATTCGACGCCGCGCCCGTAGGTTCCGCCCGTCGTCTGCACATCCATCACGCCGCCCGAGTCCAGCGTAATGGCCGTGTTGTTGCTCGCCATGACCCCCTTGGGCCAGGGATTGCCGCCGGCGGGCGCGGTTTCGATCCTGAGCGTCGCGCCATTGCCGATCTGCAACCGGCTGACGGTGCCCGACGGCGTATGGCCCAGATTCACACCCTGGTAGCCGCGCAGCGTCACCGTGGAGTTCGGCGCCAGCAAAAACGTCGCCTGCGAACTCGAGGTCGATTGCAGCCCCAGGCCAGTCGTCGTCACCGTCGTGATGGTGACGTTGGTGCCCGTCTGGAAATTGACGTTGGTTGCCGCACCGTTGGTCGCGAATACGCCCAGGTCGACATTGCCGATGGCGATATTGCCTGGGCCAAAGTTCAGCGTGGCATTGCCTACGCGGATGGCCGACCCTGATCCCGTGCCCGTCACGCTGTCGCCGCCGTTCAAAGTGAACGTGGTGCCAGCAGGAACAATGAACGGAGCGTAGTTTGCGCCCCACGCCGTGGTGGCTGCCAGCGACATGGCCACGCCCATGGAGCGGGCGAACAGGGGCTTGGAGGGACTCGCGCGGTGTGCCATCTGACTCGTCTCCGTGAAAACGTCCGGGCGACGGGCCGGGACGCGCTCAAACCAGACCCCGAACTACCCGGGGGTAACGACGATAGACTTCAGTTACCTACGCCAAACGCCCTAATCCGGGCGCGCAATGCGTGTAAATATTGGCATCAAAAATACGAATAATCACTTTGTTTGGATTGGATCGCGGCCAAATGTGCCATTTTGGCAACGGTCGCGGCATGCCCTTCCTCTTGTCGCCCCCAACGCAAGCGGCTGGGACGCCACGCCCGCGCGCGCTCATTTCGCCGTGATATCCTGGGCCGCGATTTTCTTGAAGTGCAGTTGCAGTACGCGCGTTTCGTTGCTTATCAATCATTGTTAAGGAACCACCATGGCGCTCAAGGCAATCTGTTCGGCATTGGCCGCGGCTGCACTGCTTGGAGGCTGCGGCACCAGCGCGCCGCCCCCAGCGCAGTCGTCCCGCTACGATCAGCTCTCCCGGATTCCGCTGCAGGAAGGCTATCTTTCCAAGGCCGATTCCGCGGCGCTCAAGGACGAGCTGCTGTTCCAACGCGCGGTCCAAAGCTATCTGTGGGCCCTGCCGGCGCTGAACATCTACGCGATGAAGGAAGGCTCCGAGCGGCAGTTCGGCAAGGGCTACAACATCCTCCCGGTCTGGAAGGAACGGCTCAACGCCAACACCCTGGTCACGACGCCCAACTCCGACGTGATCTATGCCATGGGCTATCTGGATCTCAAGCAGGACGGCCCCATGGTCCTCGAAGTTCCTCCCGGCCTGCAGGGCATACTCGACGACTTTTTCCAGCGCCCCATCTGCAATCCCGCTCCGGTCAGCGAAAAAACCTGGTATCCCGCGCCCTATTCCAAGAACGTCTGGTGCGGCGACGTCGGCCTGCCCGGCCCCGACAAGGGCAAGGGCGGCAAGTACCTGGTCATCCCGCCCGACTACCAAGGCAAGATTCCCAAGGGCTACATCGTATATCAATCGCGCACCTACAACGTCTTCGTATTCTGGCGCGCGTTCTTCAAGGATCCCGCCAACCTAGCGGAACCGGTGGAGCTGATCAGCCGCACCAGGATCTATCCGCTGGGCCAGCAGGCCGCGGCCAAGCCGATGCAGTTCCCCGACGGCTCCCAGGCCGCGCCGAACATGCTGTATCCCAACGACGGCTCGGCATTCGACATGCTGTCCCGCTTCATCGACAGCGAGTATTACGATCCCGCCGATGCGGACATGCGCGGCATGCTGGCCAGCATCGGCATCATCAAGGGACAGCCGTTCAAGCCGGACGCCCACACCCGCGAGATCCTGGACAAGGCTGCCAAGACCGCCTTCAGGATAGGCCGCGCCGTATCCTACGACCCGCCGCAGACCGTGCCGAACACGCGCTGGTACGCCGACCGAAAATGGATCAACCCCTTCCCGGCCAACACGGAGTTCACCGGACCTTCGTTCAAGTACCTGGATGCGCGTACTGGCTTCTTCGCGCTTGCTTACTCGGCCAGCCCCGCCATGGCCGTCAGCATGGCAGGCATGGGCGCCAAGTATCCGGTCGCCTTCGAGGATGCCAATGGCGATCCCCTGTCGGGCGGCAAGGCCTACAAGCTGCACCTGCCCAAGGACATCCCCGCCGGCATTTTCTGGTCCGTGACCGTCTACCGGCCCGAAACCGCAGCGGGCCTGGCCAACGGGCAGCCCTTCCCGTCCATCAACACCATGGACAAACCGGCTTCCAACCCGGACGGCTCGACCGACATCTACTTCGGGCCGGCCGAACCGGCCGGACACGGCAAGAACTGGCTAAGAACCGTGCCCGGCTCGGGCTTCTTCGTCATCCTGCGCCTGTACGGCCCGAAGCAGGAGTTCTTCGACCAGAGCTGGAAGCCCAGCGATATCGAGCCGCTGAAGTAGCACACGGTCGCAGGCGCAGGCCGGCATCACCACACCCGGAACACGCGTCCGGTCTGCGCGCCTTCCACGCTGCGGCTATAGGCCAACGCAACCCGGCTGGCCGGGGCGGATTCAAAACCCTGGAAGTACGGGCCGTAGGCATCCAGCGATTCCGTCAGGACCGTGGGGCTGACCGAGTTGATGCGCACGCCGCGCAGCTCCACCGCCGCGCCGCGCACGAAGCCATCGATGGCCGAGTTCACCGCCGACGCGTTGGCGCCGTAGCGGATGGGTTCATCGGTCAGGATGCCGCTGGTGAGCGTGATGGAGCCGCCCTCGTTGACGTAATGCTGGCCGATCAGCGCCAGGCCGACCTGGCCCAGCAGCTTGTCGTGCAGACCGATCTTGAACTGCTCCGCCGTCATTTCGGCCAGAGGGCCGAAATGCAAGCTGCCCGTGGTGGAGACGATGGCATCCACCTTGCCCACCCGCTCGAACAAGGCGCGGATGCTGTCGCTCTGGGTCACGTCGACCTGATGCTCGCCGCGCGTCTTGCCCACGGCGATGACGTCGTGGCGCTGGCCCAGCTCTTGGGCGACCGCGCGGCCGATGGTGCCGGTGGCGCCGATCAGGATGATTTTCATGGAAACTCCGATTCGTATGTTGTGGGGTGCGCCCGCGATATCGCCAGCGCTTGTGCCCATTCTGGCCAAGGGCGCGTCCCGGAAAAATCCTAAAATGGTGGGTTCACTTCACACTCAGGGTGCGTAATCCATGGACCGCCTGCTCAGCATGGAAGTCTTTGTGGCGGTCGTCGAGCTGGGCAGCCTGACCGCGGCGGCGGCCCGCCACGAGATGTCGCCCGCCATGGCGGCCAAGCACATCAAGGGCCTGGAGGCGCGGCTGGGCCTGAGGCTCATGAACCGCACCACGCGTCGCCAAAGCCTGACGGAAGCGGGCCAGGCCTATTTCGCCCGCTGCAAGGTGATCCTGTCGGACATCCGCGATGCCGAACAAGGCGCCGAAGCCATGCGCGCCGCGCCGCGCGGCCATTTGCGCATCACCTCCACCGTGACCTTCGGATCGTTCGCGCTGGCCCCCGCCATCGCCGACTACCTGTCCGAGTACCCGGACGTCAGCGTGGACCTGACCTTGAGCGACGCCGTCGAGGACGTGGTGGCCTCGCGCTACGACCTGGCGGTGCGTATCGGCGAACCCGCCGATTCCAGCCTGGTCGCGCGCAAGATGGGGCGCTATCAGATGATCATCTGCGCGGCGCCGGCCTATCTGCAACGCCATGGCACGCCCGAAACCGCGAGCGACCTGGCGCGCCATCAATGCCTGGATTTTTCCTACTGGAACCGCCGCACCGGCTGGCGCCTGAACTCCGAGGATGGCGGCGCGGCCTACCCCGCCGGCCGCTTCGTGTCCAACAACGGCCAGGCGCTCAGGCAGGCGGCGCTGGCCGGATTCGGCATCGTGCTGCAGCCGGAACTGTTGCTGGCCGAAGATGTGCGGGCCGGGCGACTGGTCCCGATCCTTGAGTCCGCCTGGCCCGTGGCCCGGCCGATCACGCTGCTGTATCCCAAGGACCGCAAGGCCTTGCCCAAGCTCACGACCTTCGTGGAATTCATGGTGCAGAGATTCACCCGCGCCGCAAGGTAAGCGCGGCGGGCGTCGCGCAAGGTCCGCCGGGCTCCGAACCCGGCTACCGACAGGCCGCGGCCTCGTCGAACAGCCAGTCTCGGAAGGCGGCCAATCGGGGCAACTCGCGCGCCTGGGGCCGATAAACAACGTAGTAGGCCAACGCGGAGGGAACCGCCAGCTGCGGAAACAGGCGCACCAGGCGGCCGGCAACCAGATCATCATGCGCCATCACGCTGCGGGCCAGCGCCACGCCATGGCCATCGATAGCCGCCTGCAGCACCGCGGCGGAATTGTTGATCTTCATGCCGCGGGCGGTGGATACGCCTTGCACGCCGACTTTCTCCAGCCACATGGCCCAGGTCGGAAATCCCGTCTGCGCGTCCATCGAAAGATCATGGATCAAGGTCTCGCCCGCCAGCTCGGCCGGACGCTTCGCCGCCTTGCGCCGTCGCAGCAGTTCCGGGGAACAGACCGGGTAGACCTCTTCGTCCATCAGCTTTTCCGCCGCCAGGCCGGGCCAGACGCCAGCGCCATAGCGCACGCCGATATCGATCTGCTGGGCCGCGAAATCCACGGGCTTGAGGTTGGTGTCCAGGCGCACGTCGGTATCGGGCCAGGCATGCTGGAAGCGCTCGATCCGAGGCAACAGCCACTTGGCGGCGAAAGCCGGACTCACGGCCACGGTGAGCATGCCGCTCAAGGAACCTTCCTTCAAGCGCTCCAGGCCCAGCGCCAGCTTGCCGAGCCCCGCCTGTATCTCCGGCAACGCGCGTTCAGCCGCCGCCGTCGGGACCAGCCGCGCCTTGCCGCTGGCGCCGCGATGGAACAGCGGCGCGCCCAGCCATTGCTCCAGCGCGCGCACGAGCTGGCCCACCGCAGCAGGAGTCACGTGCAGCTCGGCCGCAGCTGCCGAAAAGCTTTGATGGCGCGCACTGGCCTCGAAGGCGCGCAGCGCGTTGAGATGCGCAAGAGACTTCATGGCGATAAAGTTTTTCTTTCAATCAAAGGTAGTTTATCTGGTTTGTCCGCGGCTGCCGATTGGCGAAGAATACGCCCTTTCAGTAGCCAATTTCAGCATATGGCAGCCAAGGGCCGGACATCACCTTGGAATAGCTTTTCTACCAATATCATGCTTATCAACGCCGATTTCTCACGCAACGCCATCGTGACGCCGGAGCAATACCAATGGGTGCCGTCGCCGCAGCACGGCGTGGAACGCATGATGCTGGACCGCGTGGGCGGCGAACAGGCACGCGCCACCAGCATCGTGCGCTATGCGCCGGACAGCCGCTTTCCGCCGCACGCGCATCCCGGCGGCGAAGAAATACTGGTGTTGTCCGGCACCTTCTCCGACGCCAGCGGCGACTATCCGGCAGGCTGGTATCTGCGCAATCCGCCGGGCTCCGCCCATGCCCCTTCCAGCAGGAACGGCGCCACCATCCTCGTCAAATTGCGGCAGATGCCTGCGGATGAACAATCCGTCGTACGCATCGACACGCGCGATCCCGCCGCCTGGACGCGCGAGCGCGGCGGCGAAATCTGCCCGCTTTACTCCGCGTCCTATGAGCAGACCTGTCTGCGGCGCCTGCCCGCCCATGCACCGCTGCCGCGGACCGCAGCCGTGCATGCGGAAATACTGGTTCTGGCCGGATCGATTGCCGACGGACAAGCTTCTTATCCGCAAGGCAGCTGGCTGCGGCTTGCCCGTGGCGCGCAAGCCGCCCTCGACGCCGGCGCCGAGGGCGCCACCGTCTATCTAAAGACCAACCATCTGCCGGACCCGAACGGCGGGAGCCAGCCATGACGACGTCAGTGGACACCGTCATCATCGGAGGGGGACTCGCGGGCCTGTACGCCTCCCTGCTGCTGCAGCGGCATGGCGCCGGCAGCCATATGCTGCTGGAAGCACGCGACAGGCTGGGCGGCCGCATCCTGGGCGCCGGCTCCTACGATCTGGGCCCCACGTGGTTCTGGCCAGCGATCCAGCCCAGGCTTGGCGCCCTCGTCCGCGAGTTCGGCTTGTCTATCATCCCGCAACACGAAGCGGGTTTCATGATGGTCGAGCGTTCAGGAACGCCGGTACGTATGCACAGCTACCCCAGCCATCCGGAGTCCTTCCGGCTAACCACTGGCATGAGCGGCCTGATCGATACCCTGCTCGCACGCCTGGATCCGACATGCATCAAGCTGGGCCGGACCGTGACCCGGCTGCATGCCACAGGCCGCGCCATCGAGGTGCATGCGCGGGACGGCGAGGGACGAGCCAGCGTCTTTCAGGCCTCGCAGGTGCTGCTGGCCGTCCCTCCGCGCCTGGCGCAATCCCGTATCGCTTTCGACCCTCCGCTGCCGAGCGCGCTGGCAACGCAATGGCGCGGCACGCCGACCTGGATGGCTCCCCATGCCAAGTACCTCGCCGTCTACGGTTCGGCATTCTGGCGCGAGCAGGACATGTCTGGCGCAGCCCGCAGCAGCCGGGGACCTCTGGCCGAGGTCCACGACGCCAGCACCCCGCAAGGTCCTGCCCTGTTCGGATTCGTAGGCATGCCCGCGGCGGCGCGCCGGTCGGCAGGCCAGGACGTGTTGATGGCCCTCAGCCGCGCGCAGCTCGCCCGGTTGTTCGGCCCCCTGGCGCTCAAGCCCGAGCGGGAGTTCTACAAGGACTGGGCGCAAGACCCCGACACCTCGACGGCTGCGGACTGCAGGGATGGCGGCGCACACCCGGCAGCACCCGCCGTTGCCGCCGAGACTGGCGTATGGGCGGGTCGCTTGGCCGGGATAGCCAGCGAATGGTCCGCCGCATTCCCCGGCTATCTGGCTGGCGCCATCGATGCCGCGGACGCGGGCGTGAAGTGGCTGCTGAACTGCGCTGCACCCTCCCCCAATGCGGTCCCGCCTGGAGCCCCCGCCCAATGACACGCCTGCCTTCCACCTATCGCGCCATTCGGACCACCGCGCCCGGCCGGCTCGAATTCGTTGAATTGTCCACGCCCGAACCCGGCCCCGGAGAAGTACTGCTGCGCGTCGAAGCTTGCGGCGTCTGTGGCGCCGACGCGGCCGATATCGACAATCCGGCGCTGCAACGGCCGCGCGTCCCCGGGCATGAAGCCGTCGGCCGCATTTCGGCGCTCGGCGCGGGCGTCGACGCCCGCTGGAAGATCGGCCAACGCGTCGGCGTGGGGCGCCTGGGCGGTCATTGCGGCGCCTGCACGCAATGCCGCCAGGGCCTCTTCAATCTGTGCGCGAATCAACCGGTAGTCGGCGTTACCCGGGATGGCGGTTATGCCGAGATGATGCTGGCCCGGGCGACCGGACTGGTTGCCATACCCGACGAGCTCGACGCCATGCAAGCCGCCCCGATACTTTGCGCCGGCATCGCCACCTTCAACGCGCTCCGGAAATCCGGAGCGCAGGCCGGCGATCTCGTTGCCGTGCTGGGCATAGGCGGCCTGGGCCACATGGCGTTGCAATACGCCCGCCGCATGGGCTTGAAAGTGGCGGCAATCGGCCGGGGCCTGGACATCGCCGCTGACGCCTTGCGCCTGGGCGCCCATGTCTACATCGACAGCAACGAGGAAGACGCCGCGCAACGGCTCCTCGACATGGGCGGCGCACAAGCGCTGATCGCCACCATCACCGACACGCAGGCCGTGTCCGGGGCCATGCGCGGACTGGCTCCGCAAGGCCGCACGATGTTGCTGGGCGTGGGCCGCGACCCGCTGGCGGTGCCGCCCGGCTTTCTGGTGGGCGGCGAGCGCACCGTTGCCGGGTCCATGACCGGCACGCCTTGGGAAACTGAAAAAGCGCTGAATTTCAGCGTACTTGCAGAGGCGCTGCCCATGGTCGAGACTCTACCCCTGGAGCGCGCAGCTGATGCCTTGCTGCGGCTGAAGTCCGGCGATGCGAAGTTCCGCGTGGTCCTGACCATGGACGCCGCGCGAGAACCGCAACGCGCTCGGCAAATCAACACCCATATCAACTAAAAGCACGACTCTCGAGGAGACCCACTTGTCCGCATCAACCCCGGCGCCATCGGCCGCACCCGGCGCTGAACTCACGCCGCAGGCGCAGCGCGGCAACATCGCCCGGCTGACAATCGCCCAGGCGCTGGCAGGCGCCAACGCCGTCGTGGTCTACGCCACCGGCGCCATCGTCGGCGACATGCTGGCGCCGGACAAGGCGCTGGCGACCTTGCCCATTTCCATCTTTGTGGTCGGCATGGCCGCCTGCATCCTTCCTGCTGGCGCCATCGCCAGGCGCCATGGCCGCCGCGCGGCATTTCTTGCCGGCACCGCCTGCGGCGTGCTGGTGGGCCTGCTGGCCGCCGCCGCCATCGTGCTGAGTTCTTTCTGGCTGTTCTGCCTGGGCACGTTCTTCGGCGGCGCGTACGCCGCCGTCGTGCTGTCGTTCCGCTTCGCGGCGGCCGACGGCGTGTCTCCCGCCAGGCGCGCCCGCGCCCTGTCCTTCGTGATGGGCGGCGGCGTGCTGGCCGGCGTGGTCGGCCCGCAGTTGGTCACGTACACGATGTACCTGTGGCCCGTACACATGTTCGCGGCGACCTATCTCATGCAGGCGGCGGTAGCAGCGGTCTCGGCCCTGGTCCTGCTGGGCGTGCACCTGCCCATGCCCAGCGCGGCCGAAGTTGCGGGCGGACGGCCGCTGGGCTTGATCGCGCGCCAGCCGCGCTTCGTCACGGCGGTGGTCTGCGGCGCCGTCTCCTACATGCTGATGAATTTCCTGATGACCGCCGCGCCGCTGGCCATGCATCTTTGCGGCCATTCCCAGGAAAGCGCCAACCTCGGCCTGCAATGGCACGTCATCGCCATGTACGGCCCCAGCTTCTTCACGGGACGCCTCATCACGCGTTTCGGCGCCGGACGCATCGTCACGGCGGGCCTGGCGCTCACCGGCCTGTCCGCGGCCATCGGCCTGACCGGGATCGACGTGGCCCACTTCTGGGTGACCTTGGTCCTGCTGGGCCTGGGCTGGAACTTCGGATTCGTGGGCGCGTCGGCCCTGGTTCTGGAATGCCACCGGCCGGAAGAAAAGACCCGGGTGCAGTCGCTCAATGACTTCATCATCTTCGGCACCATGGCGGTCGGCTCCTTCGCATCGGGCGGCCTGCTGGCGGCCTATGACTGGGCGACGGTGCTGTGGGTTTCGTTCATTCCCCTGGCGATCGCAGCGGTCGCGCTGCTGGCCGGGTCTGCCAAGTCGCGGCAACAGGCCTGAACCCGGCCGTTCGGCTCAACCGAGGTCGCCGGATACCGGCGGCCTCGCGATGAAAGCCTGCTTGCCATGCCTGTCAAAACCCGCGGACTCGTAGAATCGAAGGGTCGCTTCGTCCTTTCTACCGGTCATCAACATGACCTTGTAGCAATTCCCGCCCCAGGCGAACGCCAGCGCCTCGTCGAGCACCGCCTTGGCAAGGCCCTGACGCCGGTAGGCGGCATCCGTCACCACGTTCTCGATCACGCCATAGGGCCGACAACCACGCGTCAGATTGGGAATGACGGTAAGCGTGCAGCTTGAAGCGAGCTTGCCGTCGGCATACGCGCCAAAAACCCTGTGCCGAGTGCTTGCCATCAGTTCCTGCCAGACCGCTGCGACCGCTTGCGCGCCCGGCAGGGGATCATCCGCTGGATGCAGATGCCGATACAAATCCAGCAGACTCGACAACTCGGAAGCATCCAGCTCACGGATATTCATTGTTCGTTTCCTCCCCGGGGGACGCCCATTATTCCAGGAACGGCCAAGGCCGCCGCTCAAAATCGCTGGATCCCATCGCCCGACGTGTCAGACTAGCTGCCGCCCGCGGTAACGCTTGACCCTCACGCAACGTCAGGTCCCAGAGTTCGTTCCGCGCCATCAACAGGAGGAATGCCGTGCAACTGAAAGTAGGAGAACTGGCCAGGCGAAGCGGGCTGACTGTCCGCACGCTGCACCACTATCACGCGATCGGGCTGCTCACGCCTTCGGCGCGCGCCGACAACGGCTATCGGCTGTATGGCCGCGACGACATCGCGCGGCTGCATCAGATCCAGGCGCTGCGCCGCTTCGGATTGCCGTTGGCCGAGATCGGCGCTTATCTGGACCAGCCCGACACTCCCATGGACGAAATCATCGCCAAGCAGATCGCGATGCTCGACCGCCAGATCCAGCAAGCCTCCCGGCTGCGCGAGCGTCTCGCCCAGCTGCAGGGCCAGTTGGCGCAAGGCAAGGAGCCAGAGCTGGCCGATTGGCTCACCACTCTGGAACTCATGACCATGTACGACAAATACTTTTCCCCCGATGAACTGGCCCGCCTGCCCATGTACCGCAGCAGCCAGAATGGCGACGCCGACTGGCTCGCGCTGGTCAAGGAGGTGCAGGCGCAGATGGATGCCGGCGTCGCGCCCGAAGCGGCGCAGCCGCGCGAACTGGCCTTGCGCTGGATGACCCTGCTGCTGCGCGACACCAGTCGCGATCCGCGCCTGCTGGTCAAGCTGAACCGGATGCACGAACGCGAGCCCTCGATGCAGGCGCACATGGGCATCTCTCCGGCCTTGCGCGCTTACGTGCTGCAAGCCTTCTCGGAAAGCAAGCTGCGGATCTACGAGAAGTACCTCACGCCGGACGAGGCGCGCTACATGCGCGAGCATTACGGCGATCGCATTGGCGAATGGCCCGAACTGATGGCCGAGGTGCGCGACGCGCTCGACGCGGGCGTGGCGCCGGACTCGCCCACGGCCCTGGCGTTGGCCCGGCGCTGGCTGGACCTGTTCCGCAGCTATGCCGGCAACGACCCCGCCACCCAGGCGAAATTCCGCCACGCGCTGATGACCGAGCCCGAGCTCACCGCCGGCACCTGGACTGATGACGCCACCCTGTCGTTCATGCGGCAGGCGATGGGCGCGCTGGCGGCGGCGCGCTAGCGCGGGTCCGCCCGGCCATGGGCAGGCCCGCTCCCCGCCGGGCCTGCCCATTTGCTAGACTGACCAGCCCTGTCCCTCGCCTGCCCCAACATGTCCCAGGAAGTCCGCCCCGACCCCAGCGCCGACGATATCGCCAAGGAAATCTCGGCGGCCATCGTCGCGCACAAGCTGCCGCCCGGCACGCGGCTGCGCGAAGAGGCGCTGGCGGGGGTGTATCAGGTCAGCCGGACCAAGATCCGCGCCGCGCTGCTGATGCTGTCCAAGGACAAGCTGATCAACATCGTGCCGGACAAGGGCGCGTTCGTGAGCAAGCCGGACGCGAACGAGGCGCGCGAGGTCTATGCGGTACGGCGCATCCTGGAAGCAGCGCTCGCACGCGAATTCGTGGCGCGGGCAACGGCGGCGGACTACCGCCGCATCGACGCCCATCTGGCCGCGGAGCGCCGCGCGCTGGAAGGCGGCGACGTGCAGGAACGCAACCGGCTGCTCGGACACTTCCACATTCTGCTGGCCGAGACCGTAGGAAATTCCGTGCTGACGGGGATGTTGCGCGAACTCTCGGCCCGCAGCGCCGTCATCACCGTGCTGTATCAAAGCTCGCACGATGCCAGCTGCTCGTCGCAGGAGCATCACGCCTTCATCGAGGCCGCCCGCGCGGGCGATGCCGACCGTGCCTGCGCGCTGATGGACGCGCATCTGGAGCATGTGCAGACGGCGCTGGATTTCAAGAACGGCGGCCGCAGCGGCGGCGACCTGGTCAGCGCCCTGCTCAGCTGAAGCCGGCCCCCCGCGCTACGGCTGCGCCTGCGTCCCCGCCAGCAGCTGGCCCATGCGCTGCTGCAGCCAGAGTTCCGTCTCGCTCAGGCTGCCGCCCCTCAGCCACAGCGTACGCACGGACAACATGGGCAGGAACAGGTCCGCGCAGCGCACGCTGACGAGCTCGTTGCTGAAACCCTGGTATTCGCCGATGTTCAGCGGCAGGATGGCCCAGCCCACGCCATTGGCGGCCATGGCAGCGATGTTGTAGCTGCTGTCGGCCCGCCAGACCGACGGGCTCAGCATCACCTGGTCGACGCCGTCCATCTGCATGAGCAACTGCCGGTGACGCGCCAGGTCATTGCGCCCGACCTCGGGCAGCGCGGCCAGCGGATGGCCCTGCGCCACGAAGATGCCCTGCGCCACATTGCCCAGATGGCGATGGGCGAAGGCGCTGCCCGGATCGCCGCGATCGAACTGGAAGGCCAGGCTGGCGCGGCCCTGTTCCACGTAATCGGCGACCTCCGTCGCGGTGCCGTTGAGCTGGGTCAGCTCCAGCGCCGGATAGCGTTCGGCCAGTTCCTTCAGCAACTGGTCGGCCACCAGATAAGGCAGCCCTTCGTCCAGCGCGACGCCCAGGCGCGCTTCGCGCCCGGCGGCAAACGACAAGGCGCGCTGTTCCAGCGCGCCTGCCTGGCGCAGCAGTTCCTGCGCCTCCTGCAACATGACCTCGCCGGCGGCCGTCAGGGTTGCGTTGCGCCGCGACCGGTCGAACAACTCCACGCCCAGGTCCGCTTCCAGCAAGCCTACCGAGGTACTGATCGCCGACTGCGCCCGGCCCAGGCGTCGCGCCGCCGCCGAGAACGATCCCGATTCCGCAGCGGCGACGAAATGACGTAGCTGATCCAGTGTCCATTGCATGTCGCGACTCCTCGTTATCCATCTATTTTATAGATGGTTTCAAACTTTTTTATGCGAATTGGAAGATGGATAATGGCGCCCTCTGAGACCCGGCCAATCCCGGCCCCGCCCGCGTTCGCGGCGCGGCAGGCGTTTCAGTTTCAGGAGTAGAACCATGCAGCGGACTGAACCGAACGCTGTCGCCACGGCCGCGCCCGGCCGCTGGCTGGTGCTGGCCATCGTGTCCAGCGCCTTGCTGTTGATCGTGGTCGACATGACCGTCCTCTATACCGCCCTGCCCCGGCTCACGCATGAATTGAACGTCAACGCGTCGGAAAAGCTGTGGATCGTGAACATCTACGCGCTGGTCGTGTCCGGCCTGCTGCTGGGCATGGGCACGCTGGGCGACCGCCTCGGCCACAAGCGCCTGTTCATGGCGGGGCTGGTCGTGTTCGGCACGGCGTCCCTGTGCGCCGCCTACTCGCCGGGCGCGGCCACGCTGATCGCGGCGCGCGCGCTGCTGGCCGTGGGCGCCGCCATGATGATGCCTGCCACGCTGTCCATCCTGCGCCTGACCTTCGCCGACGAGCGCGAACGCGCCATCGCCATCGGCGTATGGGCCTCGGTTGCCTCGGGCGGCGCCGCGGTCGGCCCGGTGGTGGGCGGCGTGCTGCTGGAGCATTTCTGGTGGGGTTCCGTGTTCCTCATCAACGTGCCCATCGTGCTGCTGGCGCTGCCGCTGGCCTGGCGCCTGATTCCTGCCAGCCGTCCGGACGCCTCCCGCCCCTGGGACCTGCCGGGCTCGTTGCAGGTGATGGCCGGCCTGATCCTGTGCGCCTACGCGCTGAAGGAACTGGGCAAGACCGACCCGTCCTGGCGCGACGCCGGCCTGGCCTGCGCTGCGGGCGCGGCCATGCTCGCCGTGTTTGTGCGGCGCCAGCGCGCGCGGCCTTATCCGCTGATCGACTTCGCCATCTTCCGCAACCTCAGCTTCAGTTCGGCCGTGGCGGCTGCGCTGTTCGCCGCCGCTGCGCTGCTGGGCATGGAGCTGGTGTTCAGCCAGCGGCTGCAGCTGGTCATGGGCATGTCGCCGCTTGAAGCCGCGCTCTTCATCCTGCCGCTGTCGCTGGCCGCTTTCATCGCGGGTCCGCTGGCGGGCTGGCTGCTGGGCCGCGTCAACAGCGCCACCATGCTGTTCCTGTCGTTGCTGGTGTCGGGGCTGGGCATGACCGGCTACCTGCTGAGCTATGACGCGGCGCTGCTGCCGCAGATGGTCAGCCTGTGCGTGCTTGGCGCCGGCATAGGCGCCACCATGACCGCGGCGTCCAGCACCATCATGCAGAGCGCCACCCCGGAGCGCGCCGGCATGGCGGCCTCGATCGAAGAGGTGTCGTACGAGCTGGGCGGCGCGCTGGGCGTCACCCTGATGGGATCGATCCTGTCCGGCGTCTATGCGCACACGCTTGCCGTGCCGGTTGGCCTGCCCCAGTCCGACCTGGCGCGCGACAGCCTGGACCAGGCCCTGATCGTGGCGGACGGACTGTCGTCGGACCTGGGCATGGCCTTGACCCGCCTGGCCAAGACCGCCTTCGACACGGGCTATGCCGCAGTCATCGCCACCGCGGCTCTGATGCTGCTGGTCACGGCGGGGTTCGTGCTATTCAACCGGCGGCGCATGGCGGCCTGAAACAGGCCTGCCATGCCGGCCCCGGCTCAGCAGTTGCGGAAGGCGTGGTCCATGTCGGCGATCAGGTCTTCCTCGTGCTCCAGCCCGATCGACACGCGCACCAGCCCCTCGGACACGCCAGCCGCGTCGCGCTCGGCCGCCGGAACGCCGGAATGCGTGGTGGACGCCGGATGGCAGATCAGCGATTCGGTGCCGCCCAGGCTGACGGCCGACTTGAACAGATGCAGCGCGTTGATGAAGCGGAACGCCTTGGCGCGCCCGCCCTCAAGCACGAAGGCGAAGGTCGAACCCGGACCGGTGCACTGGCGTTTGTAGACTTCCTGGTAGGCCCGGTCCGCAATCATCTCCGGATGGAAAATCTGCACTTTTTCATGCGGATTGCCGGACAGCCACTGGGCCACCTTGGTCGCCGTGCGCGCGGCCTGCTTCATGCGCAGCACCACGGTCTCCATCGAACGCGTGATCATCCAGCAGGAATGCGGGTCCAGCTGCGAGCCGAACGCGCTGCGGATGGCTCGCACCTTCTTGACCAGCGTCTTGCTGCCGGTGACCGCGCCCGCAACCAGGTCGCTATGGCCGCCCACATACTTGGTCAGCGAATACACGCACAGGTCCACGCCATGCTCGGCCGGTTTCTGGAAGATCGGGCCCAGCAGGGTGTTGTCGCACACCGACACGGGACGATAGCCGTGCCGCGCTTCGAAGGCGTCCAGCTCATTCTTCATGGCCTCGAAATCGATCAAGGCATTGGTCGGATTGGCGGGCGTTTCAACAAAAAACAGGCGCACCGGCCCCTGCGCCGCCGCGGCCTCCAGCGCTGTGCGCATGCTCTTGGCCGACAGGCCGTCCTCGACGGCATGCGAACCTATCCCCCACTCCGGGAAAATCTTGGAGATCAGGGTTTCGGTGCCGCCATACAGCGGCACGGATTGCACCAATTGATCGCCGGGCCGCAAGAATGCCAGGAACACGGCGCTGATCGCCGACATGCCGCTGGAGGTCACCGCGGCGTCTTCCGAACCATCCAGCAGCGCCAGGCGGTCCTCGACGATTTCCAGGTTGGGATGGTTGAAGCGGCTGTACACCAGCCCCGCGGACTCGCCCTGGGGCAAGGGTTTGCGGCCCGAAACCAGGTCGAAGAACGCCGCGCCATCCTCGGCCGAGCGGAACGCGAAGGTAGACGTCAGGAACACCGGCGGCTTGACCGCGCCCTCCGACAGGAAGGGGTCGAAGCCGTACGACATCATCTGGGTTTCGGCATGCAGCGGGCGGCCGAAAATGTCCTTCTTGTGGTAGCTGGAGTAACTCATGCTATGCCTCTCTGTCTGGTTTCCGGGTGCCCGGCCGGGCCGTCGGGCTGGCGCTTCACGCATGCGAAAACAATAGCGCCGCCCGCCTCGGGCTGCATGGAAGAATGACAGTAGCCGGCCGCAAGAGTCCTTCCGCTTGCATCGTCCGGCGAGGACAGTGAGAAACAATATTTCCCCTTATGGGGATTTCCTGAAAGGCGCTGCCTGATTACCTCAACTTGGCGCAATCGACAGGAAAATCATGAGACCCGCGGAAGATGGCTGGCGCAACCTGCTGCGGCCGCGCCCTACATCACGCCGGGAACGACGCGGTTGCGGCCCTGCCGCTTGGCTTGATAGAGACCGCGGTCGGCCACCTGGATCAGGTCGGTGCAGGGCTGGTCGCCTTGCGGCACCGCCGTCGCCGTGCCGATGCTGACCGTCAGCCACGGGCCGTCGCCAGTGTCCTTCTGCGGAATCTGCAAGGCTTCCACCGCGCGGCGCAGCTTCTCGGCGGCCAGGCGCGCGCTGCCGGCCGGGGTACCAGGCAGCACCAGCGCGAACTCCTCACCGCCAAAGCGCGCCGCCAGGTCGGTGGAGCGATCGCAGCTGGCGAAGATGGTGTTGGCCACCCGCTTGAGCGCCTCGTCGCCAGCGATGTGGCCGTAGGTGTCGTTGTAGGCCTTGAAGTGGTCCACGTCGATCATGAGCATGCTGATTTCGCGGCCGTCGCGGCGCGCACGCTGCCACTCGGCATTGAGGTATTCGTCGAAATAACGGCGATTGCCCAGGCCCGTCAGGCCGTCGGAATTGGTCAGCCGGCGCAGCTCCATATTGCTTTCCAGCAATTGTTGCTGGCTCTGGCGCAAGGCCTGGTAGGCCTCGTCGCGCTGCACCAGGGCCAGGTAGGAGCGCGAGTGGTAGCGGATGCGCGCCACCAACTCGATGGAGTCGGGCAGCTTCACCAGATAGTCGTTGGCGCCGGCGGCAAAGGCCGCGCTCTTGATCGCCGGATCTTCCTTGGTGGACAGCACGATGATGGGGATATCGCGCGTCACCGGATGGCCACGGTACTCCTGCACCAGGCTCAGTCCGTCCACGCCCGGCAGCACCAGGTCCTGCAGGATGACGGTGGGCCGGGTCTGGATCGCCACGGCCAGCGCCTTTTCCGGATCCGAACAATAGTGGAAGTCGATGTTGCCCTCCGTGGCCAGGGCCCGCCTGATGGCCTCGCCGACCATCACCTGGTCGTCGACGAGCAACACCATGGCCGCATGCGAATGCAGGTTCGCCGAAGCCGAGCTGTCAATGGGAGGTTGCATAGTGAGTCCTTGAATGCTGTCGAGGTCCGCGCGCTCAGGCAAAGGCCTGGATCACGCGGGGAGCGATTTGGTCCAATGGGCGGATTTCCACGGCCGCCTGCATGGCGGCCGCGGCCTTGGGCATGCCGTAGACGGCGCTGCTGGCCTGGTCCTGCGCAATTGTCAGGTAGCCGCGTTCGCGCAGCGCCTTCAGCCCGCGCGCGCCGTCCTGGCCCATGCCCGTCAGCAGCACGCCGACGGCCAGGCCGCGCCAGTGCTGCGCCACGCTATGGAAAAAAACGTCGATGGAAGGCCGGTACAGGCTTTCCTTGGGAGTTTCGGTGTAGCGCAGCGTGCCGTCGGCCAGCATGTGCAGATGGTCGCCGGTGCCGGCCAGCAATATCTGGCCAGGTTCGGGCCATTCGCCCTCGCGCACCAGCCTGACGGGCAGCGGCGCCTGTTCATTGAGCCAGTCCGCCATGCCCGCGGCAAACGAGGCGTCCACGTGCTGTACCAACACGATGCCCGCGGGGAACTCCGGCGGTATTCCCTTCAGCAGATGCGCCAGCGCCGGCGGACCGCCAGCCGATGCGCCGATGACCAGGAGCCGCTTGGCATCGCCCTGTTGCATGGGCCGGGCCACCGGCGTCAGGGCAGGCCGCTTGCCATAGCGGCCGATCAGCCAGCCCACGTTGCGGATCTTGCGCAGCAGCGGCGCAGACGCCGTGCGCATGTCGCCGCTGCCGATTACCGGGGTATCTGCCGCGTCCAGCGCCCCATGGCCCATGGCGTCGAACACGCGCGAGGTATGGCGCGCCACGTCGGCGGTCACCACCACGATCGCGCAGGGTGTTTCGGCCATGATGCGGCGCGTGGCTTCGACGCCGTCCATGATGGGCATGATGAGGTCCATCAGCACCACGTCCGGCCGGTCGCGGGCGCACAGGTCCACGGCCTCCTGGCCGTTGGTCGCGACCCAGGCGAGGTCCAGCCCCGGCTCCAGCGCGATCGCGCGCCGCAGCACTTCCACTGCCATCGGCATGTCGTTGACGATTCCGACTCTCACGTGCGCGCCTTTCCGATCAGGTCTTCCACCGCGTCGAGCAGCGCGTCGTCATGGAAGCTGCCCTTCGCCAGATAATAGTCGGCGCCGGCGTCCAGCCCGCGCCTCCTGTCCTCTTCCCTGTCCTTGTACGACACCACCATCACCGGCAGGCCCTGCAGCTTGGGATCGGCCTTGATGCGCGACACCAGTTCAATGCCGTCCATGCGCGGCATGTCCACGTCGGTCACGACCAGGTCGAACGACTCGCTGCGCAACATGTTCCAGCCGTCCATGCCGTCCACGGCCACGGCCACGTCGAAGCCGCGGTTCAACAGCAGCTTGCGCTCCAGCTCCCGCACCGTAAGCGAGTCGTCCACCACCAGCACGCGCTTGCGCCGCCGCGCCTGTTCGGCCGCGCCCGCGCCGTCCACCCGGCTCAGCTGTCCGCCTTCCACCAGCTTCTGCACCGACACCAGCATGTCTTCCACGTCGAGGATCAGCAGCGGCGTGCCATCGTCCATCAATGCGCCCGCCATCACGTCCTGCACCTTGCCCAGACGCGGGTCCAGCGGCTGCACCACCAGCGTGCGCTCGCCCACGTAACGGTCCACGGCAACGCCATAAAGCCGGTCGTGGTCGCCCACCAGCACCACGCATACCGTTTCGGAGGCCGGCGCGGCGCCGCCCGTGCGCAGGATCTGGCGCGCGGACACCAGCCCGATCTGCCGGTCCATGAAGCGGAAATGCTGATGCCCCTCAAGCTGTTCGATGTCTTCGGCGCGCACTTGCAGCGCGTGGTTGACGTAGGCCAGCGGGAATGCGTAGATCTCTTCCTGCACCTCGACCAGCAGGCTGCGCACCACCGAGAGCGACAAGGGCATCTCCAGCATGAAACGGGTGCCCTGCCCCGTCTGCTGCTGGATGCGCACCGCGCCGCGCAACTGGCGCACCATGGTCTGCACCACGTCCAACCCCACCCCGCGCCCCGAGATCTCCGTGACTTCGCCGCGCGTGCTGAAGCCCGACAGGAACAGGAACTCCAGCAGCTCGGCCTCGGTCAGCCGGGCCGCGGTTTCCGCGCTGGCCAGCTTGCGCTGCACCACTTCCACGCGCAGCCGGTCCAGCGAAATGCCGGCGCCGTCGTCGCTGAGTTCAATCAGCAGCATGCCGGCCGCATGGCGCGCCGACAGCCGGATCCGGCCTTCGGCCGGCTTGCCCGCCGCCAGCCGGTCCTGCGGCATCTCGATGCCGTGGTCCACAGCGTTGCGCAAGAGGTGCATCAGCGGCGCGTCGAGCTTTTCCAGGATGTCGCGATCCACCTGGGTGGACTCGCCTTCGATTTCCAGCCGCACCTGCTTGCCCAGCGCGCGGCCTACGTCGCGGACCATGCGCGCCATGCCTCCCACCCCGTCGCCGAACGGCCGCATGCGGCAGGCCAGCGCGGTGTCGTACAGGCGCTGGGCCAGGTGGCCCATGCGCCAGCCGAATTCGTCGACCTCGCCGGTGCGCTGCGACAGCTCCTGCTGGCATTGCTGGACGATGCGCAGGGCATCGTCCAGCGCGGCTTGCGCCTGCGCGTCCAGCGCCTGGCCCGCCAGGGCCGCGCGCACGCCGTCCAATGCCTGGACCGCGCCCGCCTGCATGCGCTTCAGACGCAGCATGGACGCGCCAAAGGGCGCGATCCAGTGCGACTCCACCAGGGTCTCGCTGGACAGGCCCAGCAATTTGTTGAGCGTGTCAGCCGTCACGCGCAGCACGCGTTCGCCCTCGCCCAATCCCGCGTCCGAACTGCGCCTTTGCACCGCTGCGGCGGGCGGTTCATCCAGGACCGGAATCGGCGGCAGGAAATCCGAGGGCTTGGGGACCGGCGCGGCAGCCTGCGCTGCCGGCAACGCAGGCGCATTGCTCAGGCGCGTCACCAGCTCGTCGATCTCGCTACCCAGCTCCACACCCGGCGTGGCCACGCGCTGCAACAGGTCCGCGCCCATCAGCAGGGCGTCGATGTCCGCGGCCTGCAGCCGTAGCCGGCCTTCGCGCGCCTCAACCAGGCAATCCTCCATGGCGTGCGCGATGCGCACCGCCGGATGCAGATCGACGATGCGGGCCGCGCCCTTGAGCGAATGCGCCGCGCGCATGCAGGCTTCCAGCTGCGGCGCGGACGTGGGGTCGTGCTCCAGGGCCAGCAGGCCCTTGTTCAGCACCTCCACCTGGGTGCGGGTCTCCAGCTGGAACAATTCCAGAAGCGAGGCATCGCGCATCTGATCCGGATTCACGCCAGGCTCCGTTCCAAAGCTTGCATCAGCAAGGTCTCGTCCAACACGCCCACGGCGCGGCCGCCGCAGCGGGCCATGCCGCGCGAGTACTTGAGGCTTGCACCCTCCACGGTCGCGGGCAGGGGCTCCAGCCCGTCCAGGTCCACGGCGTGCATGCCTTCGACCTCATCCACCGGCACGACCACCGCGCGGCCTGCGCCGCCCAGTATCAGCATGCGCGCCGTGGCGGGCCGCTCGCGCGCGTCCTCCGCTGCCGCCTCCAGGCCCAGCAGGCGCGCCAGCGACACGCACACAGTGAGGGAGCCGCGCACATTGGTCACGCCCAGCATCGCCGGATCGCGCCGGTGCGGCAGGCTCAGGATGCTGCGGGTGCCGGCCACTTCGTCCAGCGCCCGGGTCGGCAGCCCCAGCCATTCGCGGTGCACGCGGAACACCAGCAGCGAAGACAGCCTGGCGCGCTCCTGCGGGGCCTCTTCGGCGCCCTGCTCTTCCATTTGCGGCGGCAGACGGTCAAGTATGCGCTTGGCCGCCGCCGCATAGACCGGACAATTGCGGCAATGCACGTGGTCGGCCAATTGCGCGCAACTCTTGTCGCCGCGGATGCCGATGCGGTTCCAGCAGTCGTCCACGTCGGACAGCACGCCCATGATTTCAACCACGTCGCGCCTCCCCGCGAGCCGCGCGCGCCTGCAGGCGGCTGGCCGCTTCGTGATCGCCGTCCGACGCCACCAGCGCGGCCAGATGCAGCAGGGCTTCGCGATGGGTCGGATCGAGATAGAGCGCCTTGCGGTAGGCCGCTTGCGCCTGCCGCGCGTCGCCTGCCGCGTCCTGCAGCAAGCCTTGCAGATACAGGGCCTCGGCGCTGGCGCCGTGGGTGCCTATGTGCGCCTGGCACTGCGCCATGGCGTCCTGCACCCGGCCCTGGTCGGCCAGGGCCGCGATATGGCGCAAGGAGGCCTGCGCGTCGCGCAATCCGGCCGAGGCGACCACGGGCGCCGCGGGTATCGCCGGTATGGGCGCATGCGCCAGGGGCAGGCCGGGCTCCGGCGCCTGGGCCAGCGGCCGCCTGGGCGGCGTCCAGCTGTGCACGATGGGCCGCGCTGCCGCCGGCGCGACAGGCTCGGCCGGCGGGGGCAGCGGCTTGGCCAGGAAGGCGAACGAACGCGCCATGGGCACTGCCGGCAGCCTGCGGCCGGTCAGCAAGGTGGTTTCGGCCGGGCCGACGAAAAGCACGCCGTCCTCGCGCGTGAAGCTGCGCAGCACCTGCACGGCGCGGGCCTGCGTCGCCGCGTCGAAATAGATGAGCAGGTTGCGGCAGAACACGAAGTCATAGGGCGCCACCCCGGCCAGCAGATCGGGATCGAACAGATTGCCGGCCTGGAACCGCACCTGTGCCGCCACATGGCCGGCCAGTTGGTGGCCATCGGCCGTCTCGGAGAAATAGCGGTCGCGATAACCCAGGTCATCGCCGCGGAACGAATTGCGGCCGTACAGGCCGCGCCGCGCGAATTCGACCATGCGCACGCTGATGTCGAAGGCGTCGATCTGGAAACGTTCGGCGGGCACGCCGGCGTCCAGCAGCGCCATGGCGATGGAGTAAGGCTCCTCGCCGCTGGAACAGGGCACGCTCAACACGCGCAACACACGGCCTTCGGCGCCCGTGGCGTACAGCCGCGCCCGCGCCAGCGCGGCCATGGCCGTCTGCGATTCGGGATAACGGAAAAACCAGGTCTCCGGCACAATGACCGCTTCGATCAGCTGCTGCATCTCGGCAGGCGCAGCCTGCACCTGCCACAGATAGTCCTGTTCGTCGGCAATGCCGGCCATGCCCATTCTGCGCCGCACCGCGCGCTCGACGGCGGCCTTGCCGATGGAGCCGCTATCCAGGCCCATGCGCCGCTTGAGCAAGGCGCTGAACTCGTCGATCAGCATCATGGCCGCGCCTCGCGCGCCGCGCCTGCGGCGTCGGCGGGAAACAGCAGCGCCCGCACGGGCGCAGGCAGCAGGTCGCGCACGTTGACAGCCTGCACCATGCCGTCGGCATCGCCGAGCACCGCGCCCAGATAGCGCGCCTGCGGATTGTCCAGGCCGCCGGACTGGAACGCTGCGGGATCGTAGTGCACGGTTTCGGTCGCCTGCTCCAGGATCAGTCCCAGCAGGTGCTCCGGCCCGTCCGACTGCGCCTGATAGCGCACCAGGGCCAGCCGGGTGCTGGTGACGGCGGCGGCCGCGCCGCCCCCCGCCAGCGCGCTCATGTCGATGACGGGGACAGCCACGCCGCGGCGGTCCATCACGCCGGCCACCCACGCCGGCGCGCCCGGCACCTGCTTGAACGGGCGCAGGCCCAGCACCTCGGCGATGTCTCTTGCGTCCAGCGCATAGCGGTCGCCGCCGATGCGGAACAGCAGGTACAGCCGGCGTCCGGCCGCAGCAGAGGGAGCGCGCTGCGCCATGGCAACCATCACACCTTGAAGCGCGAAACGCCGCTGCGCAGGTCGTTGGCGACCAGCGTCAGTTCTTCGATCGCCAGCGTGGACTGGCGCAGCGATTCCACGGTCTGCTGGGCGGCGTCGCTCAGCTGCTGCAGGGCCTGGTTGATCTGTTCGGCGCCGGTGGCCTGCGCCTGCATGCCTTCGTTGACCATTTGCACGCGCGGCGCCAGCGTCTGCACCTGCTGGATGATCTGCGACAGCTGGTCGCCCACCTGCTGCATGTCGGCCATGCCGCGCCGCACTTCCTCGGAGAACTTGTCCATGCCCATGACGCCGGCAGACACCGACGACTGGATCTCGCGCACCATCTGCTCGATGTCGTAGGTGGCGACGGCGGTCTGGTCCGCCAGCCGGCGGATCTCGGTCGCCACCACCACGAAGCCGCGGCCGTATTCGCCGGCCTTCTCGGCTTCGATCGCCGCGTTCAGCGACAGCAGGTTGGTCTGGTCCGCCACTTTCGTGATCGTAGTAACCACTTGCGTGATGTTGCCGGCCTTCTCGTTCAGGATCGCCAGCTTGGCGTTGACCGAACCGGCCGCCCCGACCACGTTGCGCATGGTGTCTTCCATGCGCGCCAGGCCCACCTGGCCGCTGCCCGCCAGCGCCGCGGTCTGCTCGGCCGCGCCGGAGACTTCGGCCATGGTGCGCACCAGCTCGCGCGAGGTGGCGGAGATTTCGCGCGAGGTCACCCCGATCTCGGTCGTGGTGGCGGCGACTTCGGAGGCCGTCGCCTGCTGCTGCTTGGAAGTAGCCGCGATCTCGGTGACGGAGGTGGCCACCTGCACCGCGGAGCGCTGCGTCTTGCCAACCAGACCGGTCAGCTCGTCCACCATGCCATTGAAGCCGGTTTCGATGGCGTTGAATTCGTCCTTGCGCGCCAGCGTCAGGCGTCGCGTCAGATCACCGCCGCCGGTGGCCTCCAAGGTCTTGACGATGGCGCGCATGGGGTTGGCGATGGCGCGCATCAGCAGGATGCCGCAGATGATGGCGGCCACGATCGCCAGGCCCAGCGACAGCAGCATGCGCGTTTCGGCGCTGTTCACCGATTGCTTGATGGCGACGGCCGCTTCGTCGGCCTGTTTCTTGTTTTCCTGCACCATCCTGGCGAGGATGTCGCGGCCCTTGTAGAACGCCGGCCGCAGTTCCGCCTTGATCAGCGCCTGCGCCCGCGCCGGGTCCGCCAGCGCGGCAGGCGCAAGAATGTTGGCGCGGATGCGTCTGTACTCCTGCAGTTCCTTCTCGAACTCCTCGAACATCTGCCGGTCGTCGGCGCGCGCGATGGTGCGACGGTATTGCTCGATATCGTCCGCCAGCAACTTATCGGTCTCGGGCAGACCCGCCAGGATGCGGCTGCGTTCCTGGTCCGTCTCCATGTTGAACGCGTCCTGCACCAGCACGAAGCCGGCGAACCAGGAGGCCCGGATCGAAGTGCTGTAGTAGATGCCGGGCACGGCATCGTTGTTGATCAGCTCGACTTCCGACTCGATGACCAGCAGGCGCCGGTAATCCATCACCACCATCAACGCCATGATGGCCAGAATCGCCAGGAAGCTGGCCAGGATGCGCTGGCGTAGTGTCAGATTCTTCATGCCGGGAGACCTCTATGCAAAATCAACTCGTCGATTGGACCGAAATATTCTGGAACAGAACCGGGGACACAAGGCTGTCCATTTATTACGGGATGTTGTGAGTTGGTTGACAATTATTGCAAAGGCAAACGCTGACAGCCACGGAAAACGCCGAAATTGCGGGAAATATGGCGCTTTGCGTCGGAAAAGAGCAAAGCCCTCTTACAAGGGCTTGTCTTTTCCCGCAACAATGCGTACCGGACCCATTTTCAGGCGGCGCCGCTCCAAAGCGCCGCGGGCGGACGGGATTGCACCCAGTCTTGCGCCTGCCCATAGGCGTGCGCAAGCTGCAGCACGGCCAGGTCCGCCTGCGGCGGCCCGATAAGCTGCATGCCCATGGGCAGCCCTGCGGCGTTGAATCCCACCGGCACGCTGATCACCGGGCAGCCCGCCAGCGTCCAGGGCGTGACGGTCTCCATCCAGCGGTGATAAGTGTCCATGGGACGCCCGGCGATCTCCTTGGGCCAGTCCAGCGCCGCGTCGAAGGGGAACACCTGGGCCGACGGCACCGCCAGATAATCCACGTCGTCGAACATGCGCTGCACGGTCTGGTACCAGGCGCTGCGCTCTTCGGTGGCCTGGTAAACCTGCCGCGCCGTCATGCCTTCCAGCCCTTCGACTTCCCAGACCACGGCCGGCTTCACCAGCTTGCGGGTTTCGGGATTGTGGACGAGGGGGTGCAGTTGTCCGCCCACCATCAAGTGGCGGTGAGCCAGCCAGATGCGCCAAAGGCGTTCGCCGGCGAATGGCACCTGGTAGTCGACGGCCTCGCAGCCGGTCTGCGCCAGGCCGGCCAACGCCTGCTCGCACAGTTCCAGAATGCCCGGCTCCATCGGCAGGTAGCCATTCCAGTCACCCAGCCAGCCCACGCGCTTGCCCCGCAGGTCGGCGTCCAGGGACTGCGCGAACTGCGCCGGGTCGCCGGTCAGGGACAGCGGCACGCGGCGGTCGGGCCCCGCCATCACGGACAGCAGCATGGCCACGTCGCGCGGTGTACGGCCCATCGGCCCCTCAACCGCCAGCTGCTTGAGGAAAACCTCGGTCGACGGTCCGTAAGGCACGCGGCCAGCGGACGGGCGCATGCCGTAGACGTTGCAGAACGCCGCGGGATTGCGCAGCGAGCCGCCGAAATCGCTGCCGTCCGCCACCGGCAGCATGCGGGCCGCCAGCGCGGCCGCAGCGCCGCCGCTGCTGCCGCCTGCGGTCCGGGACGGATCGTAGGGATTGCCCGTGACGCCATATACCTGGTTATAGGTGTGCGAGCCCAGGCCGAACTCCGGCACGTTGCTGCGGCCGATGAAGATGGCGCCGGACGCGCGCATGCGCTCGATGATGATGGAGTCGTGCGCCGTGACCTGGTCCTTGTAGACCAGCGAGCCCATGGACGTGACCATGCCGCGCACGGCGGTCAGGTCCTTGGGCGCCTGCGGCATGCCATGCAGCCAGCCCAGCCACTGTCCCGCGGCCAATTGGGCGTCGCGCTCATCGGCCTCGCGCAGCAGTTCGTCGCTGTCGCGCCGGGCGACGATGGCGTTGAGCTTGGGATTGACCCGGTCGATGTGCGCCAGATAGGCCGCCATGACCTCGCGGCAGGACACCTGACGCTTGCGGATCGCCTCGGACAGCGCGTGCGCGGGCATCGCCACGATGTCGTTCAATGGGACGGCTGCGGCCGGGGCGGCAATGGTCATGCGGGTCTCCTTGCGGCGCGCCTTCGACTCGGGGCGCCTGATCATATGGGGTCGCGCTTGCCGGACGCCGGCCGCGCAGGCAGACGATACTACGCAAACCACAGGCGCCGCGCTTGGCGCGCCGGATCCCGCGGCAGGCCGGAAAACTTGCGCCAGATCAAACCGCAGGCTGGCGCACCCGCCCTAAGATCGCCTTCCGCCCCACAAGGAGACGACCTTGACCTCAGACGCAGACATCTGCACCGAAGCCGAAATCCGCGACCTGGTGCACGCCTTCTACGGCAAGGCGCGTGCGGACGCGCAGCTGGGCCCGGTCTTCAACAGCCAGGTGCACGACTGGGACGAGCATCTGGCGACCCTGTCGGATTTCTGGTCCGCCGTGCTGCTGGGCACGCGCCGCTTCACCGGCATGCCCATGCCCAAGCATGCCGCCATGCCGAACCTCAGCGCAGAACTGTTCGAGCGCTGGCTGGCGCTATGGCAGGAGACCACCGACGCCCTGCCCAACCGGGCGCTGGCCGACGCAGCCCAGGAAATGGCCCGGCGCATGGCGCGCAGCCTCTGGTATGGGTACCAGCTCAGCCGCGACCCCAGCCAGCCGCTGACCGAACTGCACCCGGCCTGATCACTCGATCCGCCACCAGCCCGGCAGCAGCCCGCGCACCTTGGCGCGGCGGTAGCGGTCGTCGATCAGGTGCACCGTGCCCACGTCGTGTTCCGTGCGGATGACGCGGCCCGCCGCCTGCACCACCTTCTGCATGCCGGGGTACAGGTAGGTGTAGTCGTAGCCGTTCTCCACGCCATAGCGCAAGTCCATGGCGCGCTTCATGTTCTCGTTCACGGGATTCACCTGCGGCAGCCCCAGCGTGGCGATGAACGCGCCGATCAGCCGCCTGCCGGGCAGGTCCACGCCTTCCGAAAATGCGCCGCCCAGCACCGCGAAGCCCACGCCCTGCCCCGTTTCAGTAAAGCGCGCCAGGAACGCCGCGCGGCCCGCCTCGTCCATGCCCGGCGTCTGCAGCCAGATCGGCACCGCGGGATGGCGCTCACGCATCAGGTCCGACACCTGGCGCAGATAGTCGAAACTGCTGAGAAAACCCAGGTAGTTCCCCGGCCGCTCGGCGTATTGCCGCGCAATCAGTTCGACGATGGGCGCCAGCGAACGCTCGCGGTCGCGATAGCGCGTGGATACGTTGCCCACCACCCTCACCGCCAACTGCTCGGCCTGGAATGGCGCGGCCACGTCCAGCCAGGGCGTGGCCGCGGGCAGGCCCAGCGTGTCGCGGTAGAACTGCTGCGGGCTCAGCGTGCCCGAGAACAGCACCGTGGCATGCGCCGCCGCGTAACGCGCCGCGAGGTAAGGCGCCGGGATCACGTTGCGCACGCACAGCACGGAGGGCGGCGTCTTGGCGCCGGCCGCGCTGGCGTCCGACAGGGTCACATCGAACAGCGCGTGCGAGCCGAACTGCTCGGCCAGCCGCATGAATTGCAAGGCCTCGAAGTAAAACGCCAGCACGGGATCGTCCTGCGGCAGCGGGTTCTCGGCCATGTGCTCCATGATCGCGCCCACCGCCTTCTGCACCGCAGCCAGCACGCCGGCCGCGACCTCGTCATAGGCCTGGTAGCGCTCCGCCTGCTTCTTGTTGAGCGCGTTCCATGAGCGCTGCAAACCATCCAGGGACTTCTTCAACCCCTTGGGCGCGACGTAGCGCGCCGCCGCGAGCGAGGCCTGGTCGAGCTCGCCCGTGTACATGCGGCGCGCCCGGTCGACCAGATTGTGGGCCTCGTCCACCAGCACCGCCACCTTCCATTGGTACACCTGCGTCATGGCGTACAACATCGCAGTGGCGTCGTAGTAGTAGTTGTAGTCGCCCACCACCACGTCGCTCCAGCGGATCAGCTCCTGCGACAGGTAGTACGGGCAGACCTGATGTTCGCGCGCGGTGGCCGCCACCGTGGCGGCATCCAGCCGCGCATGCGACAGCGCGGCTTCGCGCGCCTGCGGCAAGCGGTCGTAGAATCCCTGCGCCAGCGGGCAGGACTCGCCGTGGCAGGCCAGGTCCGGGTGGACGCAAGTCTTGTCGCGCGCCTGCAAGTCCAGCACCCGCAAGCCGGGCGCAGCCGGCTGCGCGTTGACCGTGTCCAGCGCCTCAAGCGCCAGGCCGCGGCCCGGACTCTTGGCAGCCAGGAAGAAAATCTTGTCCAGGCTCGCGCCCGGGCTGGCCTTGAGCAGCGGGAAGATCGTCCCCAGCGTCTTGCCTATGCCGGTGGGCGCCTGGGCCATCAGGCAGCCGCCGTCGCGCGCCGTGCGGTACGTGGCCACGGCGAGCTCGCGCTGCCCCGCGCGGAACTCGCCGTACGGAAACTTCAGCGCTTCCAACGCCGCATCGCGCGCCTGGCGGTGCGCAAGCTCGGTCGCTGCCCAGGCCAGGAATCTTCCGCATTGCTCGCGGAAGAACGCCTGCAGCGCGGCGGCCTCGTGCGTTTCCACCAGCACCGTCTCTTCCTCGGTGACCACGTTGTAGTACACCAGCGCCACGCGCAGGCTTGCGAGTCCGCGCGCCTGGCACAGCAGATGCCCGTACACCTTGGCCTGCGCCCAATGCACTGCGCGGTGGTTATCGCGCACACTTTCAAGCTGGCCGCGGTAGGTCTTGATCTCTTCGAGCTGATTGGCAACGGGGTCGTAGCCATCGGCGCGGCCGCGCACCAGCAGGTTTTCATGCAGGCCGGACAGCGCCACCTCGGTCTCGTAATCCGGCCCCCGGCGCCCCGTCACCGTAGCGTGGCCCGCCATGCCCTCCAGGCCGGTGGGCGCGGGCGTGAAGCGCAGGTCCAGATCCCCCGCCCGCGCCGTGAATTCGCACAGGGCGCGCACCGCCACGGCGTAGCTCATGCCGCGTCCTCGCGCCAGCTGACGTGGCACACCCGCACCGGCATGCCGTGCGACACGCAGTACCGCAACCAGCGGATCTGGTTGTCCTGCAACTTGTCGCCCGGCCCCTTGACCTCGATCAGCTCATAGCGGCGCTCGGCCGGCCAGAAGCGGATCAGGTCCGGCAAGCCGGAGCGGTTGGTCTTGACGTCGCGCAGCAGGCGTTCGAAGTACAGCTTCAAGTGGGCGGCAGGCAGGCAGTCCAGCGCCTGCGTCAGCAGGTCCTCGGACAGGGAGCCCCAGAAAACAAAGGGCGATTGCAGTCCGGATTTTTCGGCGTAGCGTTGCAGGATCAGGTCGCGGTAGCCTGGCGTTTCCAGCTGCGCCAGGCATTGCGCAAACAGCGCCGCGCGGCGCTCATGGAAATCCGGCGCGTCCAGGTCCGCCGGACCGCGCTGGAACGGATGGAAGAAAGCGCCCGGCAAGGGCGCGAACACCGCGGGCCAGCACAGCAGTCCGAACAGCGAATTGATCAGCGCGTTTTCCACGTAGTGCACGGGTGCTTCGTCCCGATGCAGGTGATCGCGGGTGACGAATTCGACCGAAGTTCGCTCTGCCGGGCGAGCCAGCGTCAGATCGGTGCGCAGCAAGGCGGGAGCCGACTCGCGCGCCGGAGCGCCCTGCCCCGCGCCGCGATACAGCCGCGGCAGCATGCGCGCCAGGCGCTGGCTTTCCTCTTCGCTTTCAGGTTGGGCCTGCGCCTGCAGAGCCAGGGCCAACGCGTCGCCGTGCCGCGCCATGCGTTCATACACGCGGATGCGGCGATGGCGCGCGCCAGGATATGCGCAGGCCTCGTACACGCGCTGCGCGGTGTCCCAGTCCTGCGACCGCTCGCAGGACTGCCCGATGCGCAACAGCACTTTGGCGCGACGCTTTTCGAGCCAGGGGTTGGCGCTGGCGCAGGCCTGCACGGCCTGCATCAGCGCATCGGCATCCGCCCCCTCATCCAGCGCGACGCGGCAGGCGTGCAGCGCCAGATAGCAGTCCACGTCGTCGCGCGTCTGGAAGGCGCGCGACGAGGCATCGAACGGCACGGTCTCGTACTGGAATACGCCCAGGTCGGCCAGCACGAACTCCGACCAGTCCTGGTGCAGATTGCCGAAGAACATCAGGCGGAATCGCTCACAGACATCCGATACGGTCACGCGCCAGACTGACTCGTCCGCTGCAGGATTCCAGTCCGCATAGGGCCGCGCATCCGCGCACGCGACGCGCACGGCCTCCAGCAGATCGCCCTTGCGCGGGGCGGACTTGGCCGGCACCTGCGCAAACATGCGATTCAGCTCCGGCTTGGTATGCAGGCCGAAGAGTTCATCCAGCGTCATCGGCGCCTGCGCGTCCAGCCAGCCCAATTGCAGCAGCGGCCCGGCGGCGGCCTCGGCCGCGCCGATCTCCTCGTAAGCCAGCCGGCTGGCGCGGAACCATGGCCCGCGCCGCATCAGCATGCGCACCATCAGGGCCTGGGATGCCTGCGGCAAGGCCGGAAATTCCGCCATGAAGCGGCGCTCGGCGTCGTCCAGCAGGTCGGCGTAGCGGTCGCCCACCCACGTCAGCGCGCGCTGGAAGTTGTGCAGATAGTAGTAACGGTAGGCGGGGAACATCGGCCGGGCCGGAAGACTGGATATTTATCCAGCAATCATAGCAGGCGCGACCGGCCCGCGTCCCTCTCTTCAGGCTTGCCCGTGGCGCACCAGATTGAACCCTTCGTCTTCGTCCGGCTCGACGAAGTACGCCGTGATCATGTCGAACTGTTCGTCCGTGGTGGTGTAAGGGTGCGTGCCCGAGGCATTGCGCGCGCGCAGCCTGGCCTTGCAGACCTCATCGGGCAGATCCAGAAAATGCAGCTGATGGGCGCAGCCGGCCTCTTGCGCCACTTGGCGCAGCCATTCACGGCTGCGCCGCGTGTTGGCCGGGAAGTCCAGCACCACCGACAAGCCCGCCCGGACCAGCGCCGCCACGTGGCTGCCCATGGCATTGCGCAGGCGGCTGGCGCAGCGGGCGTAGTCGGTCAGGTCCACGATTTCTCCGGGATACAGCGCCGCCAGCCAGCTGTCCTCGCTGAGCAGGATGGTGCCGGGCCGCGCGGCCAAGGCTTGCGCCAGCGTGGATTTGCCGGCGCCGATCTTGCCGCACAGAAAGTGCAGCATGGGCGTGGCGGCGGCGGAAGGTTCTGTGGACATCATGAAGTGCTCTCCTGGAAAAAACTGCGGCAGGAGGCGGGCCAACAAAAAACCCGCCTCTGGCGGGTTTATGTAGCGATGTACCGACGCGCGCTAACCCACCATGACCTTGATGGTGGTAATAATCAAAGCGAACGGGGTCAGGGATCGGCGCATGTGGTGAAGCTTGCGCCCGGCATCGGCTCTTGTCAAATTCCGCGGAAAAAACAGCGCCGGCAAGCCCTGCAGCTTGCCGGCGCCGTGTTGCATCACGCTGCGCGATGCCGCGGGGACCTCAACGCGCGGGCTGCGGCGCCGCCCCCACGTCCTTGCGCACCTTGGCCACGTCGGCGGCGGTGACGGCCGCCCCCTGGTTGCCCCAGCTGGACCGCACGAACGTCACCACATCGGCGACTTCCTTGTCGGTCATGCGCCAGTCGAAGCCCGGCATCGCGTAGGCAGTGGGCGCCGCCGCGGTGGCCGGCATCTGCGCGCCCTTGAGCACGATGTGGATCAGGGACGCGGGGTCCGCCGAATTCACCGTCGAGCTCAACGCCAGCTGCGGGAAGGTTTCCGCATAGCCCTTGCCGGTACTGCGGTGGCAGGCCGCGCAATTGTTGAGGAAGGCCATGGCGCCGTCGCCCTTGTCCTTGCCCGTGCGCAGCGCCTGCGCCACGGACTCGTTGTAGGCCAGCGGCTTGGTGGCGTCCTTGTTCACCGGCGGCAGGCTCTTCAGATAGGCCGCGATGGCGTTCAGGTCGGCATCGGACAGGTGCTGCGTGCTGTCGCCCACCACCTGCGCCATGCCGCCAAAAGCCGCGGAATGGCCGTTGCGACCGGATTTCAGGAAGGCCACGATGTCCGCCTGGCTCCAACTGCCGAGGCCGTCGGTCGTGTCGCCGCGCAGGTTCTTGGCCAGCCAGCCTTCGACCACGCCGCCGGACAGGAAGGCCGAGCCGTCCGCCTCGGTCAAGGCCTTTTCCTGCAAGGCGACGCCGCGCGGCGTGTGGCAGGTGCTGCAATGGCCCAGGCCTTCGACCAGGTACTGGCCGCGCAGGAGCGCGGCGCGGTCGGCGCCCTGGGTGTCCGCGGTCACGGGGGCCGTGGCCACGTCGGGCGCAAACATCCAGCGCCACACGCCCAGCGGCCAGCGCATCGACAAGGGCCAGATGATGTCCGTATCCTTGTTCTCCTGCTTGACCGGCTCCACGCCGTGCATGAAGTAGGCGTACAGGGCCTTCACGTCCTCGGGCGTGACCTTGGCATAGGCGGTGTACGGCATCGCCGGATACAGCGAGTGCCCGTCCTTGGCCACGCCATGGCGCACGGCCCGGTCGAAGTCCTCGTAGGAATAGCCGCCGATGCCGGTGTCCTTGTCGGGCGTGATGTTGGTGGAATAGATCATGCCCAGCGGCGAATCGATGCCCAGGCCGCCCGCAAACGGCTTGCCGTCCTTGGCCGTGTGGCAGGCGATGCAGTCGCCGGCGCGCGACAGGTACTCGCCCTGCTTGATCATCTGGGCGTCGGCGGCGGCCGGCGTGCCGTCCGCGGCGAACGCGGCGCTGGCCACCAGGGCGGAGATGGCCGCAACAATGGTCTGCTTAATCATTGTGCCGTCTCCTTAAGCCTGGACCAGCGGGCCGGGGTTCTTCAGATACAGGTCGCGGATCGCTTGCGCCGACCAATAGGCCAGCGCCCCGACCAGGCCGGTGGGGTTGTAGCCCATGTTCTGCGGGAACACGCAGGCGCCCATCACGAACAGGTTGGGCACGTCCCAGCTCTGCAGGTACTTGTTGACCACGCTTTCCTTGGGGTTGGTGCCCATGATGGCGCCGCCCGTGTTGTGCGTGCTCTGGTAGACCCGCGTGTCGTAGCGCGCGCCCTTCTTGCGCACTCCCACGGCGTACTTTTCAGGCTTCATGGCCTTGGCCACTTCTTCCATGCGCTTGCCCATGTAGCCCAGCATGTCGAACTCGTTGTCGTGCCAATCGAAGGTCATGCGCAGCAGCGGCTGGCCAAAGCTGTCCTTGTAGGTCGGGTCCAGCGACAGATAGGCGTCGCGGTACGACATCACCGAACCGGAAATGCCTATGGACATGTGGCGCTGGTAGGCGTCCTGTACGCCGGCCTTCCAGCCCGTGCCCCAGCTGGGCGTGCCCGGCATGGTGGGCGTCTGCTTGATGGGACGGCCGCCGTAGCGCACGTGGCGGATGCTGGCGCCGCCCAGGAAGCCCAGCGGGCCGTGGTCGAACTGGTCGCCGTTCAGGTCGTCCATGCCCACGCCGCCCGCGCCCGTGCCCACGAAGGGATTGAGCTGGGTGCCCTTGGGCAGCAGCACGCTGACCGCGCCGTTCATCTGGTACGCGTAGTTCTTGCCGACCACGCCTTCATTGGTCTTGGGATCGTAGGGCTTGCCGATGCCGGACAGCAGCAGCAGGCGCACGTTGTGCATCTGGTAGGCCGACAGGATCACCAGGTCCGCCGGCTGCTCCACTTCGCGGCCTTGCGCATCGATGTAGGTCACGCCCACGGCTTTCTTGCCGCTCGAGTCCAGGTTGACCTTGATCACGTGCGAGTGCGTGCGCAGCTCGAAGTTGGGCTTCTTCAGCAGCACCGGCAGGATGGTGGTCTGCGGCGAGGCCTTCGAGTACATGTAGCAGCCGTAGTTCTCGCAGAAACCGCAGAAATTACAGGGGCCGAGACGCACGCCATAAGGGTTGGTGTACGGACCCGAAGCATTGGCCGCAGGCGCCGGATACGGATGGAAACCGACCTCGCGCGCCGCCTTGTCGAACAACTGGGCGCCGTAGGTGGTGGTCAGGGGCGGCAGCGGAAATTCCTTGCTGCGCTTGCCTTCCAGCGGATTGCCGCCTTCGACGATCTGGCCGTTCAGGTTGCCGGCCTTGCCGGAGGTGCCGCATACGTACTCGAACTTCGTGAAGTACGGCTCCAGCTCATCGTAGGTCACGCCGAAATCCTGGATGGTCATGCCTTCAGGAATGAAGTTCTTGCCGTAGCGCGTTTCATACCGGGTGCGCAGCTCCAGTTCTTCGGGCAGCACACGGTAGTGCATGCCATTCCAGTGGAAGCCCGCGCCGCCCACGCCCGTGCCCAGCAGGAACGAGCCGTTCTGGCGGTACGGCACGGCCACGTCGTCCACGCCATGGCGGATGGTCACGGTTTCCTTGGACAGATCCTGGAACAGCTTACCGCGCACGGAGTACGCCAGCTCATCCGCAACCTTGGGATACTCGGCGTCCTTGGGCGTGTCCTGCATCGCGCCGCGCTCCAGCGCCAGTACATGCAACCCGGCCTCGGTCAGCTCCTGGCCGAGGATCGCCCCGGTCCAGCCGAACCCGACCAGCACCGCATCGACTTTGTCTTTCTTGATCGCCATGGCTTAACCCTTCTCCCCAGAGATCGACACGGGGCCATAGGGATACTTCGCGTTGGGCTGGTCGGCCCAGTCCATGAAGTCCGCACGCGCGCCCGGGAAACCCACCATCTTCCAACCCACCATGTTCTTGTTGCCGCCATACATCGGATCGGCGAAGAAGCCTTCCTTGGTGTTGGAAAGCAGAAAGCTGAAGAACGTCGTGGCAGGCACGGCTTCGAACTTGATCTTGCCGCCCTGCAGGTCCTTCAGGATCTGCTCCTGCAGCGGCTTGTCCAGTTCGGCGTAGGCCTTGCCGTGCGTCTTCACGCACCAGGCGTCACAGGCCTCGATGCCGTGGCGATAGACCTCGCGGGGATTCTGGTTCAGCTGGTAGCCCAGTTCCGGCACCTGGTCGGTGTGGAACGGACCTTGCATGTACCAGAGCTTGCCGTGGCCGAACGGGGTTTCCATCTGGCGGTCGATGAACTCCGGCACGCCGGCCTCGATGGCGCCGGGACCGTACTGGTCTGCGGGAATCAGATGATCCACCGCGGCCACGATGAAGGCCCATTCGGCCTTGGTGAAATAGGTGGGTTCGTAGGGCTTGGCCGCGCGCGCTGCGGCGCTATCCGGCTCGTTGGTACAGCCGGTGGTCATTGCGCCCACCGCCAGCGTCGACGCCGGCACAATGGCCAACGCCTGCAGGAACCGCCTGCGCGGCTTTGCGTCTTCTGTCATAGACATCTCCGTGAATACTCCAAGTTGTCCTAGCTACCGAACATGAACCTGGGAACACGAACCGCCGAGCTAGTGACAACACGCTCTTCGCTTGCAGAAAATCGACCCGATCCCCACGACATGGAGCTTGGGAAAGGGTGCGCACATTATGCGCTTTTTAGGCCATCTGATACGCTCAGATGACCATATCAGATCGATTTTCTTGACATGAAAATAAGTTTTGCATTAAGGACAAAGTAAGAAACCCGCTTGCGCGGGTTTCATGGCACTGCGGTGCGCGGCTGGCGCGCGCTTGCGGCTTTGCCGCGGACGAGGCGCTATGGTCAGGACTCGTCGAACAGGCGGCCGTATCCGGGTCTGGCCTTGCCCCCTCCCCCCGCAAGCCGCACTGCGTCCCAGAACCCTGCAGGCGAACTCGACACCACCGGCACGCCCAGACGGCGCTCGACTTCGGGTATGGCGTCCAGCGTCAACAGGCCGCCGCAAGACAGCAGGATGCCGTCGCTATCGGGCGCCGCCTCGAATGCGCGCACGCACAGGTCGACCAGCGTGTCCGTATCCACGCGCCCCATGGCTTCGACGCCCGTGATGCCGAGGCTGCGGCAACCGGCGGGAACCAGTCCTTCCTCGGCCAGAAATGCCGCCAGGCGCTCGTTCACATCGTCGATATAGGCCGTCGCCAGCGCGACGCGCTGCACGCCCAGGGCGCGCAATCCGTTCAGGACCGCCGTGCTCATGGTCGTGCACGGCAGTCCGGTGGCTTCGCGCATCGCCTCGGTCAACGCGGCATTGAAGGCCGCGCCCCGGTAGAAGCTGAGCGAGGTGCCCATCAGCGACACCACCGCGGCGCCCTGCTCCCGCAGGCGGCGCGCATGGTCCACCACCGATTCGATCACGGCGTCATAGCCTTGCGGCGTGACAGAGCCCAACCCCAGTCCGCTGGCGATAAAGGGCAGATCGGGATAGAGCCGCGCTCCGTCCGCCGGCACCAGGCCCGCGGCGGGCGGCACGATCATGCCGATGGTGGGGGTGCTTGATTGCTGCATGAAAAGTTCTCCTGCTGTGGATACCGAAAATCTCAAGGGGCGAAGGTCAGCTTGGCGCGCGAGATCAGGTCGACCCAGCGTTGCTCCTGCACCGGCAGCCATGCGGCAAGTGCGGCGGCAGGCTGGTAGCGCACCAGCGAGCCCTGCGCGATGAACGCCTCGCGCAGCTTGGGCTGGGCCAATACCTGCGGCAACGCCTGCGTGATCTTTTCCAGCGCGGCAGCCGGCGTCTTGGCCGGCGCCAGCAGGAAGATCGCGGGGGTCGCGTCAAAGCCCGGCAGCGTCTCCGCCACCGTCGGCACATCCGGCAAGCCGGGGAACCGCTCGGCGCCCAGCACCGCCAGGATGCGTATACGTCCTGCGCTCGCCTGCGGAATCACTGCCGGCAGGCTGGAAATGGCGGACGACACCTGATCCGATGCGACCGCCTGCGTGGCCGGGCTGCCGCCCTTGTATGGCACATGCACCAGGTCCACGTCGGCCATGGACTTGATCAATTCGCCACCCAGATGGTGCATGGACCCCACGCCCACCGAGGCGTAGGTGTAGTGGCCCGGTTCCTTGCGCGCCATGGCCAGCAGATCCGGCAGCGTCCGCGCCGGGCTGGCCGCAGGCACGGCCAAGGCCAGCCCGGCGTCGCCCACCATTGCAACCGGCGTGAAGCTCGTGCCCATCCGGTAATTGACCTTCGGATAGATGTGCGGCGCGAGCAGCAGCGACGTATCCGCCAGCAGCAGGGTCGCGCCGTCGGATTCGGCCCGCGCCACCACGTCGGCGGCGATGGTGCCTCCCGCCCCCGCCCTGTTCTCAACCACCACCGGCCGCTCGATCGCCTGCGCCAGCCCCTGGGCCAGCAGCCGCGCCAGCGTATCGACGCCGCCGCCGGGCGAAAACCCGACCACGATCTTGACCGGCGTGGTCTGCGCCTGGACAGCCGGACTGGCGGCGGCGATGAACACGGCGGCCGCAAGGCCTGCAAATCGATGCAACACGGCGAGTCTCCTGCTTCTGTTTTTGATCGATGGCGCAATAGCGCCGGACAGCATCACGCCCCGGCCGGCGCCGGTAAACGCGGTGGACAAGGTTCAGTTGACCGGCTTGGTATGCCTGGCCGCGGTGCGCGGACCATACAGCCAGGCAAGCGTGGCCGCGGCGGGCGCAGCCTGCTGCTCCGCGCGCATGCTGCCTACCGCCGCGTAAAGGCCCTGCGGAAAGCGTTCGGCGAATTCGCGGAACTGCTGCCCCCCCTCGACGATGTGGCGGGTGGCGGCCTGCGAGGCGGCACGCTCGTCGCCGTCCAGCACCGCCTCCAGCACGCTGGCGTGTTCCCGCCATGAACAAGCCAGGCGACCCGGCTGATCGAAATGCCGCAAGCGGTACGGGTGCGTGCGCTTGCGTATCGCCATGATCTGCTGGATCAGGTAGCTGTTGCCGCTGGCGCGATAGAGGACGTCGTGGAACTGGAGGTTCGCCGCCGCGTAGCCGCCAGGACGGCTTGCGGCCCGAGCCGGCTCGGCGTCGCGGTGGGCTGCCAGCAGTTCACCGCGCCCGGCCCGGGTGATGCGCTGGCTGGCCAGCCCCGCGCACAGTCCTTCCAGGTAGGCCAGGGTTTCGAACATATTGGCCAATTCGTCGGGTTCGAGCGCGGCCACGAATATGCCGACACGGGGCTTGATGTGCACAAAGCCCTGGGCCGAGAGTTGCAGCAAGGCGTCGCGCACCGGCGTGCGCGAAACGCCGCAACGCTGCGCCAGCAACGCCTCGTCCAGCGCCAGGCCCGGCGGCAGCTCGGCATTGACGATCTGATCCTCCAGCGTCTGCCGTATCCGATCAGCCGCCGTGGCGGGGTAAGGCTTCTGCATCACGATTCCTTGCTGGCAACAGTGGAAGAATTATCGTCAGGGATATCTGATATATCAACGCACGGCGGCAGCCCGGCAAGCTGCGGGCCCTGCTGATTTCCTTGACATGAAAACACCTTCTGCATTAATGACTAGGCCGGCGGCCCTGGACGCGATCCGCACACCTATGGACGAGCAATGAACAAAGAAACCAAGACCTGGCGCAGCACCACGACGACGCGCAGCTGGAGCGCCGCGAAGGACCTCACGCCTGAACAGCGCGCCGACATCGAAGATCTGCTGGACGGCGGAATGGACGGCGCCACGGTCAGCGAGACCTGGAGCTATGCCGGCATCGAAAACGGCGAGTCCTTCAAGGTCGAGATCAAGAATGGCGCGGTCACGGTCAATGGCCGCAAATACGACAGCCTGGACGAAGTGCCGCGCGCCGAACGCGAACGCATCGAGGCACTGCGCGCCGGCCAGGGCGATGGCGGCCTGTGGGACATGCTGCGCAATGCCGGCGTGGACGTGGAAAATCTCGCGCCGGGATTGAAGCCGCAGGGCGCGAAGCCGGAGTTCGTGATCGAGACCGATGAGCCGACGCCGACCCGCGCCCCGACGGCAGCCGTCCAATCGGACCCGAACGCGGGCCTCCCTCCGGGCGCCGTGCCGGCCAAGGGCGGCGGCCTGCGCAGGACACTGCTGATCGGCGTCGCGATCGGCTTGGGCTGGTGGGTGGCGCGGGCGCTGAACCTGTTCTGAAGCACCCGGGACTGCGCAACGCGCCCGGCGAATTGTTTCAAAACTTGGCCGGCGCACGCAGCATTGCCGCCCCCGACATGCATGGAAACATAAGGACAAAACCCGCCAGGAGCGACACGCCTACGATCTGGGATTCCCGATGCGCGCGGCCTGCGCGCCTGGAGTCCGGATGCGCGTACTGCACTCGCTCAGAGCCCGTGTCGCAGCCAGCCTGGCAGGCATAGGCTCTCTGGTCGCCGCAGCCAGCGTGGCGATTTACGGCGCCTACGGCAAGCTCAACCGTGCGTCCGAACCCGTGTATGGCGCCGATATCTCGATCCAGACCGGCCAGTGGCAGGTGGTGCCGCGCCGGGCCTGGACCGCCTCCACGCCCAAGGTCTATGGCGTGCCGCTCAAGCCCGGCGCCACGGCGCTGGTGGTCGAGGCCGACCTCACCAACCGCACCGCCGAATCGAGCGCCGACTATCTCGGACTGCTGCGCTGGAATGCGCCGTTGGGTTCGGCTGCCGGCAAGCCCATGGTGGTCGGCCTGCGCGACTCCCAGCAAATGCCTTATCTGCAGCCCGGCCTGCCCGAGCGCATGGCCTTCGTCTGGATGCTGCCCCCCGCGGCCGCGGTTCCCATGCGCACCGCGCTCGCGGTGCAGAGCAAGATCTACAAGCCCGTCGACAACCTGTATGGCGCGCCGGGCTGGTTCAATCCCGCGAACGTGGGCCGGATCGAGTTGCCGATAGCCCCGGGCGGCGCGCCGGAGTCGGCCCCATGAGCGCGCGGCTGGGCACCCTGCTGCTGGTGCTGGCCGCCGCGCTGGCCCTGTACGCCATGCAGCGCACCACGCCCCGCTACATGGCGCTGACCGGCCCCATAACGGCAAGCGGCGCCATGGGACAGACGGTGAGAGCCAGGCTGTTCGACGTCACTGTGGAGCGCGTGCAGTTCGCGCAGCAGCTGAACTACAAGAGCCTGAGCGCTACGCAGACGCGCACGACGGGCGGCATCTGGGCCATCGTCTGGCTGCGCCTGGCGGCACGGGACACGTCGGCCACGGTCGGCGAAGCCGCCTGGCTCGGACCCGGCGGCCTGGCCTACCGCCACACGGACCGCCTTGCCCTCGCGCGCAACCAGCCGCCCCACGCCTTGGAACCCGGCCTGCCGCGCACCGTGCGGCTGGTGTTCGAGATCCGGCCGGATCAGGCGCGCGGCGCCACGCTGCTGCTTTCCGCGCGCTATGACCCGCGCCTGGATTCGCAGGTGCGCATTACGCTGGACGACGTCCCGCTGGACGCCTCCGGCCGGCCCATCGCCGCCGCCAACCATGATCTGGAACAGGAGGCCGCCCCATGAACGATGCGGCCGCTAGCGAACGCCGCTGGCGCCGCCGCAGCCTGTGGCTGCTTCCTGTGCTGCTCGCGCTGACGCTATACTGGAGCGGTCGCGACAGCGTGGCCCGCTGGCTCGCAGGCCGCGAATTGCAGCCGCGCGAAATCGCGGCGGGCGCGCAGGCGCCGCTGGGCGGCGCGCAATGGCAGCTGCGGCAATTCGCGGTACTGGAACCACCTGCCGGCAGGGGTTGGCAGCCCGGCTCGCGCGCCGCGCTGGCTGCTTTCTCCGTGCAGGTGCAATCTGCCGATCTGCCCACGCGCTGGCGCGGCTGCCGTATTGCGCTGCACGACGCGCAGGGACGCACCTGGCTGCCCGCCATCGCCCCGGCGCTGCGCCTGCCGCGCGGCACCGCACGCGGTTGCGTGGCCGCGGCCCACAGCGGCGCCGCACCCGGCGCCAGCGTCGAAATCATGGAAGCCTTCATGGTGCCCGCCGACGCAGCCGCGCCCTGGTCTATCACCGTGTCCATGGACGCCGAACGGCCTGCCTACCTGCGCTTCGCGCCGCCGGAGCCTGCCGGCTGACTCACGCTGCTGGCGCGGGCGCCGCGCTGCGCATCTTCCAGGGTGCGTAAGCGCATTCCAGCACGGCCGCAAGAAAGCAGATGCGCACGGGTTCGATCAGCAGACCCGTGGAAGAATCGCGGAAGGGGCTGCCGAACAGCAGCGAAACGCCATGCGCCAGCACCTGCCAGGTATCCAGGTCGTGCGGACCGATCAGGCGCGCCGCGCCGTACCACAGCCACGCGGCGCCCCAGTCGATCAGGCGGTAGCCCACGATGAGCGTAACCAGCAGCAGCGCGCTGCTGTGAAAGGCCAGCCGCACGCCGCTGGCCAGCGGCAGATAGCGCTTGCGGTAGCCGGCCACGAAATGCTCGACGAAATCGCGCAGAAAGCGCGGCACGGCGCGGTAGCGATCGCCCAGCCGTTGCAGCCGTTCATAGCGCCTGAGATCGGCATCGTCGCGCACGTCATAGCCATAGACCAGTGCGGCCATCACCAGCCATATCACCGGCAACAAGGCATAGAAGAACAGGCTGAGCAGCGCGGCGCCCAGGCCGCGCCCCTGCGCCTCCACGGGCGTCATGCCCGCCGCCCAGGCATTCGTGACGGGCGTCAGCATGTTCATCAGGGACTGCAACAACGCCTCCAGGCCGCGCCGGTCGGCCAGCCACTGCCACGCCTGGTCCTTCCAGCGGCTGATGACGTACAAGCCGATCAGCACCCAGTTGGTTTCGCACAGCACCACCAGCCATTGCCAGCGACCCTTGCCCGTGCGGTCGCGCGCCGTCACCGCCGCCTTGCGCACCAGCCAGGAAATCGCCACCGACACCAGCAGCCAGCGGGAATCCAGCGCGTCCAGCACATTGCCGTGCTCGCCCAGCGGATCCAGCCCATAAGCAAGGCGCGAGTATTGCCGCACGATGTCGCCCAGGAAACCCCAGGCGGCGTAGTAGGCGAAGAACGGCAACAAGGCCACGGTCAGCGCCCGCCCCAGACGTCCGTTGCTGCCGCCGGCCTCCGCCTGTCCGGCGCGCGCCGCTTCCTGTGCGCTTTGCAAGGCTGGCAGACCCGGTAGCAGCACCAGGAACATGGCGACAGTGGTGACCAGCTGAGCCAGGGCCACCAGCGTAAGCACGGCCAGGCCGGCCAGATGGTTGGTGAAGCCGGTCTGCGCCGCCACCCACAGCAGCACATCGCGGGCCAGCGTGCCTGCCAGCACCAGCGCCATCAATTGCGGCCAGAACCGCAGCCACAGCCGGCCGGTGAGCGCCCATGGCGCGAGTACGGACTCGAGCATGCCTACACCCTGCAGTGCGCGGATTGAAGCGGACGATGTTAATGCCGCCCGGACGCGCGGAGTGTTACCGCTCGCCACGATTGCGCACAGGGTGTCAATATACGGACATGAGCACATTGACATTCCGCCCCGCCACCGCCGACGACGTCCCCGCCTGCCTGACGATCCGCGGCCAGACGAGAGAGAACGCATTTTCCGTGGAGGAACTGCACGCATTGGGCATCACCGAGGACAGCTGGGCCGCTGGCGTGCGCTCGGGTGACCTGCCCGGCTTCGTCGCCTGCGCGCACGGCAGGGTGACAGGCTACTGCTTCGGCGACCGCGAGACCGGCGAAATCGTGGTGCTGGCGCTGCTGCCCGAAAGCGAGAACCAAGGCGCGGGCAAGACGCTGCTGCAACTGGTGGTCCGCCATCTGGCCAGCCTGGGACACGAACGCCTGTTCCTGGCATGCGCCAGCGATCCCGCCGTGCGCTCCCATGGCTTCTACCGCCACTTGGGGTGGACGCCCACCGGGGAGCGCGACGAGGCCGGCGACGACATCCTGGAACTGTCGATCAGATAGTTTCCAGGCGCCAGCCTTCCCTGCCCGCAACCAGCCGGTGCGTCAGGTCCAGACGCTCCATGAACGCGTCGTCATGGGACACCACGACCAAGGCGCCCCGGTAGGCGCGCAGCATCGCCTCCAATGCCTGCATCGAAGGCAGATCCAGGTGATTGCTGGGTTCATCCAGCAACAGCAATTGCGCGGGCGGGTCGGCGTACAGCGCGCAGGCCAGCGCGGCCTTCAGGCGCTCTCCCCCGCTGAGCTCGCCGCTGGGCGCCGCGATCTTGCGCGCGTCCAGCCCCAGTTGGGCCAGGCGCGTGCGCAAGTCGGCTTGCGTCGCGCTGCGATTGGCCGCCTGCAACTGCTCCAGCACCGGCCGCTGCGGCGCCAGCATGGCCAATCCCTGGTCCAGATACACGGCCTTTGCCGCGACCCGGCAGGTTCCGCCCGGTGCCTGCAGCTGTCCCGCCAGCACCTTGAGCAAGGTCGACTTGCCGCAACCATTCGGACCGACCACGCCCACCCGTTGCTGCCCGCCCAGCGTAAGGTCGATGCGGCGCGTGGCGGCCGGAACAAACGGCAGCTCCACTGCATCCAGTTCGGCGACGCGCCGCTGCGCCGGCATCGCGGCGGGCGGCGCATGCAGCACGATGGCGTCCTGGTCGTCGACCTGCGCGGCCGCCTCGCGCACGCGCAAGGCAAGCCGCTCGCTGGCCGCCGCATGCTGGTGGCGCAGCTTGCCCGCGGAAGTTTCACTGCGCGCCTTCTGCCGGCCCAGCAGGATCTTGGCCTGATTGGCGTCGCGTGCCTGACGGTTGCCGCGCGCCTGGCGGCGTTCCTGGCGTTCGTGCTGTTCGCGCAGGGCCTGTTCCTCGCGTTGGCGCTCATGCTTGCGCTGCTCCAGCAGCGACAGCGCATTGCTCCGTTCCTCTTCCTTGCGCTGCGCGTAAAAGCTGTAGCCGCCTCCATACCCGCGCAGTCCTAGCGTCGACAATTCCACGATGCGCTGCATCGCCTCCAGCAATTGCCGGTCGTGGCTGATCACCAGCAAACCGCGCGGCCAGCGTTGCAGCTGCTCGGCCAGGGCCTGCCGGTTCGGCCTGTCCAGATGGTTGGTGGGTTCGTCCAGGATCAGGAAGTCGGCGTCCGACAGCAACGCGCCGATCAAGGCGACACGCATGGCCTCGCCGCCGCTGAGCGCGGCGGCCGGCGTCGCCGCATCCAGATGGCCCAGGCCGCAGCGTTCCAGCTCCTGCTGCAACGCGAGGCGCGCCCCCCAGCGCTCGCCCACGATGTCGAAGTCCTCGGCGGCGGCGCTGCCCGCTTCGATGCGCTCCAGCGCAGCCAGCGTGGCCTGCATGCCCGCCAGGCCGCCCACGGTTTCCGCCACGCCGGGCGACGCCTGCTGGGCCAGGTAATGCACGCTGCCCGAGCGCAGGCAGCGGCCGCGGGCCGGCGGCAGCTGCCCGGCAAGAATGCGTGCCAGCACGCTCTTACCCACGCCATTGCGGCCCACCAGCCCGGTAGGCCGCAGGTCGAACTGTTCGTCGAGACCGGAGAATAGCGTTCTGCCGTCCGGCAGAACATAAGACACGCCTTCCAGCGCGATATAGGGATTCGTCATGTGCAATTCCAAGGATGCCAAGAACTCCCCCTGCTCTTTGGGGGTGGGTGGAGACTGGCCGTCGCGTAGACGGCGGCATCAGTGGCGCATGGCGAATGACTCCTGGTGAGGTGATGAATACCGCATTGTAATGGGGATCACCGCCTGACCTGGGCATCCTGCTCGATCGTGGCGAGCAGAACGCGCCTGAGGGCGCTGGTCAGATGGCTGCGCGCCTCGTTCTCGAACAGCCCGACGGTGCGCTGCGCGGAGGGATCATCGAAGTAAGCCACGCGCAGCCGCGGATCCTCCTCCCAATGCGCCGCGCGCGTCAGTGGAACAATGGTCACGCCGACATCCTGGTGCACCAGTTCAACCATGGTCCGCAGCGAATTGATTTCCAGGTACTCGCCAAACTTCAGGTGATTCCTGCGGACGAAGGCATCGATCAGCGCCCCCGTGTGCGTGTCGCGCGAAGGCCGCAGGAAGAGCCGCCGCGCCATCAGGCTGGCCACGTCCGCCTTGCCCGCCGCCTGACGGTTGGCGATGAACACAAAGGGTTCTGTGTAGAGCGGCGTCCATTGCGTGCCCGAAGGCAGCTTGTGGGCGTTCTTGACCGCCAGCGCCGCGTCCAGCTCCCCTGCCCGCACGCGCAGCGACAGGTCGCCGGAAAAACTGATCACCGGCTGCACGTTCAGCTTGGGATGCGAGTCCCGCAGGGTCAGTACGGCGCGCGCAAGGAACGCCATGGACGTGCCCACCGACCCCACATCGATGGAACCCACCAGCTCGTCGCCGGCCGGGCCGTCGCGCAGGTCGTCGTACACCGCCAGCAGTTGCTCCGCGCGCGGCAACAGCCGGTGTCCGCCTTCGCTCAGCGACACGATCTTGCCGCTGCGGTCGAACAGGGTGACGCCCAAGTCGTCTTCCAGCGCGCGCATCTGCAGGCTGACCGCGGCCGGCGTCAGCGACACCCGTTCCGACGCCGCGGCGAAAGACCCGCTGCGCGCCACGGCGACGAAGGTGCGGAAGAAGCGGATCGAGCTCATCGGGTGGGCGCCATATCGGTAAGAAGAACTTTATATATCACAAAGTAATTTTAGTTTTACTTCTTTATGACAGGACGTCAAAGTTACGTCGTCCCGCAGCCGAGCCGGCATAGCGGCCCCGTCAACCGTATCGTCACCATCGCGCTGCCGCGGCAGGCGCCGGGACGTGAGCTACGAGCCCCCTATGCTTCGCTTCGCACTCTCGCGCATCGGAATGGCCATACCGACACTGCTGATCGTGTCCGTCGCCGTTTTCGTGCTGATCCGCATGATCCCGGGCGATCCGGCCCAACTGCTGCTGGGCGACCTTGCCGACCCCGCCAGCCTGGAAGAACTGCGCCAGCGCATGGGCCTGGACCTATCCTGGCCCGCGCAATTCGCCTTGTGGTTCGGCGACCTGCTGCAGGGCGACCTGGGGAAATCCATTACCACCGGCCAGGCCGTGCTGTCCCTGGTCTGGGACCGCTTCCTGGTCAGCGCCCCCATCGTGCTGGCCGCCGTGGCGGCCGCCGCCCTGGTCGCGGTGCCGGCCGGCATCATCGCCGCCTGGCGCCAGAATCGTGCCACCGATATCGCGCTGGTCGGCATGGCCACGCTGCTGGTTTCCATCCCCACCTTCTGGCTGGGCCTGCTGCTGTTGCTGCTGCTGGGACTGAAGCTGGAATGGCTGCCGGTCGTGGGCTATGTATCGGTGTCGGAGGACGCGGTCGCCGGCCTGCTGTACCTGGCCATGCCCATCCTGACGCTGTTTCTGCACGAGATCGGCGTGCTGATGCGCATGGCGCGCGCCAGCGCCCTGGAGGTCCTGCGCCTGGATTACGTAACCCATGCCCGCGCCAAGGGCCTGAGCGAGCGCGCGGTGCTGACCCATCACGTATTCAAGAATTCGTTCGGCCCCACCTGGACCCTGATCGGCCTGGTGCTCGGCAATCTGCTGGGCGGCATCGCGGTGGTCGAGACCGTGTTCACCATACCCGGCCTGGGCCGCCTGCTGGTCGATTCCATCTTCGCCCGCGACTACCCGGTGATCCAGGGTTGCCTGCTGTTCGTCGCGGTCATCTACGTGCTGGTCAACCTGTTCGTCGACCTGCTCTATCCCGCCTTCGATCCCCGCGTTGGAGCGGAGTAAACCGCCATGCAACTGACTACAGCCATCAATCCCGTGAAACCGCGGCGCCGCCGCCTGCCCGCCAATGCGGCCATCGGCGGGGTCATCATCGCCATCGTCGTGGGCGCCGCCCTCATCGGCGCCGTCTGGACCCCGCGCGACCCGCTGGGCATCAGCTTCGCGTCCCGGCTCAAGCCGCCAGGCGCCCAGTTCTGGCTGGGCACCGATGAATTCGGCCGCGACGTGCTCAGCCGCCTGATGGTGGGCGCCTCGACCAGCGTCTGGATCAGCCTCTTGACCGTTTCGTTCTCCATCGTGCTGGGCACCGCCATCGGCGTGCTGACCGGCTTCGTGCGCGGCTGGACCGACCGCATCATCATGGCCTTCAACAACGCCCTGCTGGCCTTTCCCGGCCTGCTGCTGGCGCTGGGCCTGCTGGCGGTGGTAGGCGCCAACAAGTACGGCATCATCCTGGCGCTGGGGCTGGCCTATACGCCTTCGGTGACGCGGATCGTGCGCGGCACGGTGCTGTCGCTGCGCGAGAAGGAGTTCATCGAATCCTCGCGCGTGCTGGGCAATTCCGAGCTCTACACAATGTTCCGCCACGTGCTGCCCAACTGCGTCGCGCCGCTGACGGTTCTGGCGACTTCCATGTTCGGCTGGGTCATCCTGGCCGAAAGCGCCCTGTCCTTCCTGGGACTGGGCGTGCCGCCTCCCGCGCCGACCTGGGGCAACATGCTGGCCTCGGCCCGTCCGTTCATGGCGCAGGCGACGTATCTCAGCATCTTCCCCGGCATCTGCATTTCGCTCACGCTGCTGGGCATCAACCTGCTGGGCGACGCCGTGCGCGACCGCCTGGATCCGCGCATGCGTACGGGTGAATGACATGACGACCAAGCATATGGACGCCGGCGCGACGCTGGCAGAGGTGAACGGCCTGACGCTGACCGTGGGCGCGGGCGGCCGGGAAATCGTCAAGCGGGTCAGCTTCTCCATCAAGCCCGGGGAACTGGTCGGCATCGTCGGCGAATCGGGCAGCGGCAAGACCCAGGCAGCGCGCGCCTTGCTGGGCCTGACGCCGCCGCCGCTGGTACGCGCGGCGGGCTCGATCACGTTCGAAGGCAAGTCGCTGACCGACGCCCGCCCCGCCACCCTGCGCAAGCTGCGCGGAGCGCGCATCGGCATGGTCTTCCAGGAGCCGATGACCTCGCTCAATCCTTCCATGAAGATCGGCCGCCAGCTCGACGAAGGGCTGGCGCTGCACCGCAAGGACCTGTCCGCCGCCGCCCGCAAGCAGCGGATACTGGAGATGCTGGCGCGCGTCGGCCTTCGCGACCCCGCGGCTGCGCTGGACGCCTGGCCCCATGAATTCTCCGGCGGCATGCGCCAGCGCATGATGCTGGCCGCCGTCATGCTGCTGGAACCCGCCCTGCTGGTGGCCGACGAACCCACCACGGCATTGGACGCCGTGGTGCAGCGCGACGTGCTGGAACTGATGCTGGAGCTGACCCGCGCCCGCAATACGGCCGTGCTGATGATCAGCCACGACCTGCCCATGGTCGCCAAGTACACCGAGCGCATGATCGTGATGCGCCACGGCGAGATCGTGGAAACAGGCACCACCCAGCAGATCCTGGACCGTCCCGCGCATCCGTACACGCGGCAATTGCTGGCGGCCATGCCCATGCGCGGCCCCGCCCGTCCCATTCCGACCGAGGCGCCCATCGTCGACGTGCGCCAGCTGCTGGTGGACTACGCCGGCCGCCAGCGGCTGTTCGGCCGCACCCAGGCCAAGCGCGCCCTGCACGGCATCGACCTGCAGATCCGGCCGCGCGAGGTGGTGGCGGTGGTGGGCGGATCGGGTTCCGGCAAGACCACGCTGGGCCGGGCCATCGCGGGGCTGCTGGCCCCCACGGACGGCGGCATCTACTTCCGCGGCAAGCCCATTGCGCAGACGGGCGCCGCCTGGAACGACTACCGCCTGAACTGCCAGATGGTGTTCCAGGATCCCTATTCCTCCTTGAATCCGCGCATGACGGTCGGCGAGCTCACGGCCGAAGGCTTGCGCCAGGTCGACGGCATGACGGCGGCGCAGAAGGCCGAACGCGTCCAGACCGTGCTGACCGAGGTCGGGCTGGGCCCGGAGTACGCCAGGCGCTACCCGCATGAATTGTCCGGCGGCCAGCGCCAGCGCGTGGCGATAGCCCGCGCCATCGTACGGCGCCCCGCCTTCGTGATCGCGGACGAGCCGGTTTCGGCGCTGGACGTCACCGTGCGTGCGCAGGTGCTCAAGCTGTTTGCCGAATTGCAGCAACGCCACGGCTTTTCCTGTCTGTTCATCAGCCACGACCTGGGCGTGGTCGAGCAGGTGGCAGACCGCGTGGTCGTGATGCAGGACGGCCAGATCGTCGAACAGGGCCTGCGCGACCAGATCTTCGACGCGCCCCAGCATCCCTACACGCGCAAGCTGCTGTCGGCCATTCCGGCCCTGGAGGCCAACGACAGCGGCGGCGTACGCCTGAAATGGCGGTTCGACCAATGACGTCCGCAGCCCCGCAGGCATAGGAACAGACATGGAAGCGCAAGCCTACTTTCCGCTGGTCGAGGTGGCCGGCACGCCTTACCAGCGCGGACTGCAGCACGGACGCCTGGCCGCCGCGCGCGTGCGGCGCAGCGCCGGGATCTACGCCCGTGCGCTGCAAGAGCTGCGGTACTCGCCCGCGGACCTGCGCCGGCTCATCGCGAACTTCTCGCGCGCCGTCGAGGATTTCGAGCCTGCCTACCTGGACGAGATGCGCGGCATCGCCGAGGGCGCCGGCGTTTCCTTCGAAGACGTGCTGATGATCAACGCCCGCACCGAGATCGTGGCCCAGGCCCGGCGCGCGCAGCTGGTCGGTTCTGCCGCGGTGGCAAGCGACGAATGCACCGGCGCTGCCATCCTGCCTGCCCGCAGCGCCAACGGCAGCTTCCTGCAAGGCCAGAACTGGGACAACCGCCAGGACTGCGCCGACACCATCATCATCCTGCGCGTGCTGCGCGACGACGGCCCCGACGTGCTTACCTTCGTTGAAGCCGGTGGCCTGGCGCGCTATGGCATGAACTCGGGCGGGTTGACCCTGAACGGCAACGGCATGTCCTCCAGCCGCGACTACCAGCAGGACGGCGTACCCCTGCCGCTGGTGCGCCGCAAGGCCCTGGAACAAGAGCACTACGCGCTGGCCCTGCAGATCGTCACCGGCACGCCTAAAGCGTGTTCGTGCAACCTGATCCTGGGCACGCAACTGGGCCTGGCACTGAGCCTGGAATGCGCGCCCGACGAGACCTTCCTGGTCTATCCCGAGGACGGCCTGCTGGTCCACGCCAACCATTGGACCAGCCCAGTGGCGCTGGGCAAGCTGAAAGAGACGGGCATCGCCAGCTCGCCGGAAAGCCTCTACCGCGACCAGCGCGTGCGCCAGCGCCTGTCCGCCGCGGGCAACAAGCTCGGCGTGCAGGACCTGAAGGCCGCCTTCGCCGATACCCACGCCACTCCCTTTTCCGTCTGCCGGCCGGGGCGCGTCAGCGCCCAGGGCTATGCATCCTGCACCACCGCGACGCTGATCATGGAACCCGCGGCTGGCGTGCTGGAGGTCGCGCGCATGCCCTGGCAGGGCGCCACCTACGCCCGCTATACGGTGGAACGCGGATCCTCCCCTTCCTTCTGAACGTCTTCCGGCTGCAAACCGCTCACAACAAGGACCCATCATGAAACGACCTCTGTATGCGTACACCGCCCTGGCCGCCCTCCTGACGGCCGCCGCGCCGGCCCTGAGCGCCACCGTGCTGCGCGCCCACCAGGACGCGGACATCCGCAGCAGCGATCCGGGCGTCAACCGCGACGCCAATACCGATGGGGTGATCCTGCACGTGGTTGAAGGACTGGTCGGCTACAACGCGAAGGGCCAGCCCGCCCCCTTGCTGGCCGAGAAGATCGACGTATCCGAAGACGGCAAGACCTACACCTTCCGCCTGCGCCAGGGCGTGACCTTCCACAACGGCGCGCCCCTGACCGCGGACGACGTGGTCTGGAGCTGGAACCGCTACATGGATCCCAAGACGGGCTGGCGCTGCCTGACCGACTTCGATGGTCGCATCGGCCTGAAAGTGGAAAGCGCCGCCGCCACCGATCCCGCCACCGTCGTGTTCAAGCTGGACCGGGCCGCGCCGCTGTTTCTCGATTCGCTGGCGCGCAGCGATTGCGGCATGACGGCCATCACCCATCGCGACTCCGTCAAGCCCGACGGCACCTGGGACAAGCCCATCGGCACCGGCCCGTTCCGCTTCGCGGAGTGGCGCCGCCGCGAATACGTGAGCCTGACGCGCTTCGAGAACTACGCCAACCGGCCGGGCAAGCCCGACGGCTATGTGGGTTCCAAGCGCCCGCTGGTCGACGAAGTGCGCTTTGTCGTGATCTCCGACCCGGCGACGGCCAAGACCGCCCTGGCCAGCGGGGCTATCGACGTGATGTCCAAGGTGCCGTATTCCGAGGTCGCTGAATTGGCGCAGAACAAGGCCATCAGCACCAATGTCTCGCCCCAGTTGGCGCCTTCCACGCTGACGATCCAGACGCGCGACAAGCTGCTGTCCAATCCCTATCTGCGCCAGGCCATCGCCGCGGCGCTGAACTACAAGGAACTGGTGGCCGGCGTGACCTACGGCCTGACCGAGCCCAACAACTCGCTCGTCCCCGTAGCTTCGCCCTACTATGGCGAAGCCGAAAAGCAGGGCTACGTCTACGACCTGGCGCGCGCCAAGGCGCTGCTCGCCAAGGCCGGCTACAAGGGCGAGAAAATCGTCATTTCGACCAACAAGCGCAATCTGCCGAACTACGACGCGGCCGTGATCACGCAGGCAATGCTGCAGCAGGCCGGAATCAACGCCGACATCGAGGTGCTGGAATGGGGCGCCCAGCAGGACAAGTGGCAGAAAGGCAATTACCAGATGATGTCGTTCTCGTACTCCAGCCGCATGGACCCCGCCCTGAACTTCGAGGCCGTCACCGGCGACAAGAGTTCCCAGCCGCGCAAGCTGTGGGACGACCCCGCTGCCCGCGCGCTGCTGGAAAAGGCCACCAACGCCACGGCGCCCGCCGAACGGCAGGCCTTGCTGGATCAACTGCACCGGCTGATGCTGGAGCAGGTCCCCATCATCCCCTTATTCAATACCTTGAGCACGGGCGCATACCGCAAGAACGTCCAGGGCTTCGAATCGTCGATCTTCGGCGCGCCGCTGCTCTGGGAAGTCTCGAAGGCCGACTAGGAACGCCACCATGAATCAAACCCTGTATCTGCTGGGCGACATCAACCTCAAGGGTGTGGATGACGCCAGCGGCCTGTTCGACCGCGTCAGCCAGCCGCTGCGGCAAGCGGACCTGGTGTTCGCCAACCTGGAATGCTGCCTGTACGACCTGCCCGAGCACGCCCAGGAGCGGCGCGGCTTCTATACCTCCCCCCGGCACGCGCAGGTCCTGCGCGACGCCGGCCTGCAGGCGGTGGGCAACGCCAACAATGTCAACATCGGCCATGAAGCGGTGCTGTCCTCGCTGGCGGCCTTGCGGAACGCTTCCCTGTCCAGCGTGGGCGCCGGTGCGAACGCCAGTGCCGCCCGCGCTCCGCTGATCGAGGTACGCGACGGCGTGCGCTACGGCTTCCTGCAGCGCACCGCCGTGTACTGGCCGGACAACCATGAAGCCACCGCGCATCATGCCGGCGTCGCCATCATCCGCGGCCATACCGCCTACCGGCCGCGGCTGGAAATGCAAGCGGCGCGCACGCGCCCCGGCGTGCCGCCCGAAGTGCTGACCTGGGCCGATCCGGAGTCGCTCGCGCAATTCCGGGCCGACGTGGCGGCGCTGCGGGAACAGGCGGACGTCGTGATCACCTCGCTGCACTGGGGCTACCGGCGCGAGGTGCTGCAGTACCAGCGCGAGTACGCGCATGCGGCCGTCGAGGCTGGCGCCGACATCGTGCTGGGGCATGGCCCCCACATGATCCTGCCGATCGAACTGCATCGCGGCAGGCCCATTCTTTACGGCAGCGGCAATTTCTCCTTCCAGGTCGCCCACCAGGCGGACGCGCATACGGAGTGGACCGGCATGACGGTCCGCGTCGACATCCGCGACAAGCGCCCCGCCGCCATGCAGTTCCGTTTCGTGCAGCGCAACGACGCCAACCAGACCGTATTCCTGCCCGCGTCCGACGTGGCCCAAGAACGCGACCTGCTGATCCGCGCATCCGCCGCGCTGGGCGCGGACCTGCACGCCGACGGCGATGCCCTGCTGCTGGACCTGACCGGCCACGCCGCCTCCTGAACATCCGTCTCCCCCATTTGATGCTCCCATGAAATACGCCCCGTTTCCCCTAGTCTCGATCTCCGGCGCCCCCTTTGAACGCGGCGTGCAGTACGGCCGCGCCGTGCCCGAACGCATTGCCCGCAGCGCGCGGCACTATCGCGGCGAACTCGACAAGATCGGCACTTCCATGGCCGCCCAGGCTGCCCTGATCAAGGAGTTCGCAGACCAGATCCAGAAGTTCGACCTCGCGCATACCGAAGAAATGCGGGGCATCGCGCAAGGCGCGGGCTGCGCCTTCGACGACGTAGCCCTGATCAACGCCCGCACCGAAGTCATCGCCAAGGCGCGGCTGCTGGCCAAGATGGGCAACCTGGACCCCGCTGAGGGCGAATGCACCGCCGCCCTGGTCATGCCCGGGCGCAGCGCGACAGGCACGCTGATCCATGCCCACAACTGGGACTGGGAACCCGACGCCTGCGACAGCACCATCGTGCTGCGCGCCACCCTGGAAAGCGGCATCACCTTCCTGACGCTGGTGGAGGCCGGCGGCCTGGCGCGGCACGGCTTCAACTCGGCCGGCATCGGCCTGACCGGCAACTATCTCAGCAGCGACCGCGACTACACGCAGTCCGGCGTGCCGCTGAGCAGCGTGCGGCGCGCGGTGCTCTGCCAGCAGCACGTCGCCATCGCCATGCAGCTGATCGCCGCCACGCCCAAGGCCTGCTCCAGCAACATGATCGTCAGCCAGAACGGCTGGGTGATCGACTTCGAATGCGCGCCCGACGAGAGCTTCACCTTGCTGCCGCAGGACGGCCTCTTGACCCATTCCAACCATTTCATGAGCGAAGTCGCGCTGGGCAAGCTGCGCGAAGCGGGCCTGAAGAATGCCGTGGACACCTATTACCGGGCCTGGCGCGTGCGCCAGTTGCTGGACGCCTGCGGCCCCCGGATCACGGTGACAGACGTACGGCGCGCCCTGGCGGACGACTGGGCCACGCCCTATTCCGTCTGCCGCCCGCCGCGCGGCACCCTGACGGGCGGACGCTCGGCCACCGTCGCCACCCTGGTGCTGGACACCGCAGGACTCACAATGGATATCGCCGCCATGCCGTCGTTCGGGCAGTTCTTCACCCGCTATGGCCTGGAAGGCGAGGCCTATCCGATCGACTGAACGGGTTGGGCCATGAGCGCATGTTTTTCATGCGCATCGCCGGCGCGAAGGAATATTGCCGGGGCCCGCCTTGCAAATCCTGGACGAGATCGGGACGCTGGCGCGGGCAAGCGCTCTCAAAATGCGCAGGACCGTCATCCCACCAGCGCTTCCAGTTCCTTGGAGGCAGAACGCGAAACGCGCTGCCCTTCCTTTGCCGCGTTGACCTGCAAGGCCACGCGCGCCACGTCCATGACTTGTTCGACCTGCGGATAGCCGCCCTTGGCCTGCAACCAGGCCAGCACGTCCGCCAGGTGCCAGATCGAGGTACTGCCCTCATGGACCGGCAGCGGAAAGCTGTCTGGATACGCCAGCATCAGTTTGCGCATGTTCTGGCGCGAGACGCCGACGATCTCGGCCACATCAGTCAGGCCCACCAGATCGGGTGCGGCCTCGATCAGCTTGGCGGTTGGAACCGCGCGCCTGACGTCTGCCAGCGCCGAGCGCATGGCGGATTCCGCGCTTTCAGCCTCGCGGGTGAACTCCAGCGCGATGCGTCCCGGCAGCCCGGTGCCGACCAGGGCATCGTCGCAACCGGCCGCACCCAGGCGTTCGACCAATGCATCCATGTCATGGTCGCCGTCGGCAAGCTGGTACTTCAAGGTGAAGGTGTATTCCATCGCACTACTCCCATGCGCCGCCGTCAGCCCTAGGCAAGTGGCGGTGCGCAGTACAGTTATTTACGACGCGCAGCAAGGCGCGCGCATGATTGCCGGGGTTCTTCGGGGTGCTCCAGATGCTGGTGATGCAGAATTCGCCGCAGCGGCAGTCCGCCAGATTGCTGGGGCAATAGATCCGCCCCCATGCGTGGCTACCGCCAACTTCCACACGCCAGCCGCATTCTTCGGCATGGTGCAGTGCTGCCTCGACCTCTTTTTTGGGATGGGACGGACGAGCCATCATTGGTATCCAGTATGAAGATATAAGAATGGGTTGTCAATAGACAACCAAGCCACAGCTTCAGGGGATGCCAACAGCGCCGGGCGTCGTGAACGAACGGCGTTCTTTGCGCCATGGCCGCCGGCCCTGAAAGCCGACGTTGCAGCTTATCGAGGGCGCTCGCGGGAACCAAGGCGGAATCCGTCTGAGAAACGGACGAAAAGGCTGGAATGGCTTGCGGGTTCTACCATCGCGGCCCATCACCGGGCCGCGCGCTCACCAAAGGATGATCTGCGAACAACGGAACAGCGACAGCTTGCGGCCGCTTGCGTCGACCACGGTCGCCGACCAGACCTGGGTCGTGCGCCCCATGTGCTCCGCCACCGCCTCTACGGTCAGCACGCCTTCCCGAGCGGTGCCCAGGAAGTTCGATTTCAGCTCCAGCGTGGTGAAGCCCTTGGCCCCTTCGGGCAGATGCGCCAGGGTGGCGTAACCGGCGCAGGTATCGGCCAGCATCACCTGCGAGGCTGCGTGCAGATAACCGTTGGGCGCCATCATCCACGGCGCCACCGTCATTTCCATGGACATGCGCCCTTCCTCGATTGACAGCGGCCGCACGCCGAAGGTGTCAGGCAACGTGCCGCGTTGCCGTTCGAAGAGACTTTCTATGGTTTCGGGAGAGCGCAGCATTGCGTTTGTCCTTTGTACAGGTTGTCGAGAATCAGGAAAGTACTACCGCTGGCGCTTGCCCGCCATCAACGCAGCGCACGCAAGCACAGAAGCGCCAGCCAACACCCCGCCCAATATCAGCGTGGGGCTGCCGCCCGCCAGGCTGGCCAACGCCGTCATGCCACCCGCGCAAGCCATCTGCAGGCCGCCCAGCAGCGCGGACGCCAGCCCGGCCTGCCGGCTGAAGGGTCCCAGCGCCAACGCAGTGCCCAGCGGATTGACCAGTCCCATGCCGAACAGATACAGCGCCACGGCGGCCGTGAACTGCGACAGGCCGCTATCTTCGCCGCCCGCCAGCAAGGTCAGCGCGCCCGCCAGCGCCACCGCACAGCCGGATCGCGCCACTCTGGCCGCGCCAAAGCGGTGAGCCAGGCGCGGCGCCAGCATGCCGGCGGCGAACACCACAAACACCGTGCAGGCGAAGAACAATCCCAACTGCAGCGCGCTCAGACCGAGGCGCCCCATGAGCATGGCTGGCGTGGCAGCAAAAATGGCATACAGGCCGCCGATGACCACGCTCACGGCAGACGCCGGACCGATGAACCGGACATCCCGCGCCAAGTCCGCATAGCCGCGCAGCACGGCAGCGGGCGTCGCCGCAGCGCGCCGGTCGGCCGGATGCGTCTCCCCCACCGTCGCCACATAGGCCAGCGCCAGAACAAGCCCCAGCACCGCGACCAGCGCAAAGCTCGCGCGCCAGCCCGGCCCGTACTCCATCGCGCTGCCCAGCAGAGGCGAAAAGCCCGGCGCGGCAGCCATGGCCACCATGGTCAAGGCCAGGGTGCGCGATAGCGCTTCGCCTTCGAACAGGTCGCGCGCGATGGCCCGCGACAGCACCGAGGCCGCGCATACGCCCAGCGCCTGCACCACCCTGCCCGCCACCAGCAGCGGCAAGGTCGACGCCCACACGCAGACCAGGCTGCCAGCGATGAACAAGGCCAGTCCACCCACCACCGGAGCGCGCCGTCCCCAGCGGTCCGACAGCGGCCCGACGAACAATTGCCCGATGGCGAAGGCCAGGAAAAAGCTCGACAGCACCAGTCCCATATCGCGGGCGTCCACGCCCAGTTCGGTTGCCATGCTGGGAAACGCCGGCAGGATAATGTTGGTGGACAGCGCGCCCAAGGCCGCCATGCCGGCAAGCACGGCCAGCAGGCGCCCGGTCAGGCGCGCAGGCGCCGCACTGCCCGGCGCAGCAGCGGAGATGGCGGTGTCCATGGTTCAGACCGCGGCCGTGTAGCGTTGCGCAACGGCGCTGCTGGACAGATGGGGCGCCATGGCCAGGCGCGCGGCCTCGTAGGCGTCCCATTCCTCGCCAGCATGCAGCGAGGGAATGGTGACCTTCTCGCCGCGCGCGAAGCCCAGCAAGGCGGCGTCGACCAGGTCTTCGGCGCGCATCACGATGCGCTGGTCCAATGTTTCCACCGGCCGCCCGCCGATGGCCCAGAAGTCCGTGGCCGTGGCGCCGGGCAGCACAGCCTGGACCTGCACGCCAGTCCCGGCCAGCTCGTGTTGCAGCGACTGGCTGAACGCCAGCACGAATGCCTTGCTGCCGCCATAGACGCCGTTCAGGACTTCGGGCGCAAGCGCCACGACGGAAGCGATATTGATGATGGCGCCCCGGCCTCGCGCGACAAAGCCCGGAACCGCCGCATAGGTCAGCCGCATCGGCGCGGTGACGTTCAGGTCGACCATGCGCGTCATCTGCTCCACGTCGCTTTGCAGCAGCGGCGTATGCGTGCCGATGCCGGCGTTGTTCACCAGCAAGGTAATGCTGGCGTCCTGGCGCAGCTGGTCTTCGACGCGGGCCAGCGACGCGCGGTCGCCCAGGTCCGCCGCCAATACCTCCACCGCGCGGCCGCTGCGGGTGCTGATGGCGCTGGCCAGCGCGTTCAGGCGTTCGCGGTTGCGTGCGACCAGGATCAGGTCATAGCCCTGCTGCGCGAGCTTTTCCGCGTACAGCGCGCCGATGCCGCTGGATGCGCCCGTAACGAGGGCAGTGCCGGGTTGGGTTTGTGCCATGGTGAGACTCCGTAGGGGCGATTGCGATGGAAGCCATATTGCGGCTTGCAGCCCATGGCGTAAATGACGTATATAGTCATAAATAAGGACATTGACGCAGGACATACGCGGGGCCATAGCCCGCAAGGACGCTCCCATGCACCGCATCGGTTACATACTTCCCGAAGGCTTCCAGATCATCGGCCTGGGCACGCAGGCCGTGTTCGAACTCGCCAATGTGGTGGCGCGCGAGCCCTTCTACGCGGTGGAGAGCTACGCCCTTGATGGCGCGGTGCGCGCCTCGGCTGGCCTGACGGTACAGGCCCGTCCGCTCACCGTCCGCAGCCAGGCCGACACCTGGCTGGTGGCCGGCGTGCTTTCGCCCCTGTCCAGGCCCGTCGCGCCCGAACTCCCCCGGCTGCTGGAAAAACTCGCGCCCCGCTCGCGCCGCGTCGCCGGCCTGTGCACCGGCGCGTTCCTGCTGGCCGACGCCGGCCTGCTGGACGACCGGCGCGCCACCACGCACTGGTACTGGGCCGACGCCTTGCAGCAGCGCCATCCGCGCGCGCGGGTCGAGGCCGACCGCATCTACATCGCCGACGGGACGGTCTGGACCTCCGCCGGCATGACCGCGGAAATGGACCTGGCCTTGGCGCTGGTGGAAAAAGACCTGGGCGCGGATATCGCGCGCGCGGTGGCGCACCGGCTGGTCATGCATCAGCGCCGCTCGGGCGGCCAGTCGCAGCACTCGGAAATGCTCAGGCTCGCGCCCAAGTCCGACCGCATCCAGCAGGCGCTGGAACATGCCCGCCGCAACCTCGCCCGCCCCTTGAGCGTGGAGGATCTGGCCCAGGCCGCCAGCCTGAGCCCGCGCCAGTTCAGCCGCGTATTCACGGCCGAGACCGGCCAGTCGCCCGCCAAGGCCATCGAGGGGCTGCGGCTGGAAGCTGCCCGGCTGATGATAGAAAGCAGCCGGCATCCGCTGGAAGTCGTGGCCAGGGAAACCGGTTTTCGCGACCGCCGCCACCTGCGCGAGGCTTTTCTGCGCGGGTTCGGCATGCCGCCCCAGGCAGTGCGGCGCGACGCGCGGACCAGCCCTCCCGGCCCCTGACCGGCGCCAGATACCCCGCGGCCCCCTGCCTGCGGTCCAGTACAATTCGCGTTTGGCGACGTTGTGCTCGCCCATTTATCTGGACCAAAGATGTTGCGACTGTCTGAAATCAAGCTGCCGTTGAATCACGCGCCCGAAGAATTGCCCGCCGCGATTCTCAAGAAACTGGGTGTAGCGGCCAGCGATCTGCGCGGCCATACCGTTGCCTCCCGCAGCTATGACGCGCGCAAGAAGCACAACATCCTGCTGATCTACACGCTGGACGTCGACGTCGAAAACGAAGCGGCGCTGCTCAAGCGCTTTCACGACGACCGCAACGTCAAGCCCACTCCCGACACCGAATACAAGTTCGTCGCCCAGGCGCCCGCCAACCTGGCCAAGCGCCCCATTGTCATCGGCACCGGCCCCTGTGGCCTGTTCGCCGGGCTGGTCCTGGCGCAGATGGGCTTCAAACCCATCATCCTGGAGCGCGGCAAGGCCGTGCGCGAACGCACCAAGGACACCTGGGGCCTGTGGCGCAAGCGCATCCTGAACCCCGATTCGAACGTCCAGTTCGGCGAAGGCGGCGCCGGCACCTTCTCCGACGGCAAGCTGTACAGCCAGATCAAGGACCCCAAGCACTACGGCGAAAAAGTGCTCAAGGAATTCGTGCTGGCTGGCGCGCCCGAAGAAATCCTGTACGTCAGCAAGCCGCACATCGGCACGTTCCGCCTGGTCGGCATGGTGGAAGTCATGCGCGACACCATCACAAAGCTGGGCGGCGAAGTCCGCTTCTCCAGCAGGGTGGAGACGCTGCATCGGGAAAACGGCCGCGTCACCGGCGTGACCCTGGCCGGCGGCGAGCACATCGAGGCCGACCACGTCGTGCTGGCCATCGGCCACAGCGCGCGCGACACCTTCCAGATGCTGCGCGACCAGGGCGTGTTCATGGAAGCCAAGCCCTTCTCTATCGGCTTCCGCATCGAACATCCGCAGTCGCTGATCGACCGCGCGCGCTTCGGTCCCAACGCCGGCCACCCCATCCTGGGCGCGGCGGACTACAAGCTGGTGCACCATGCCAGCAACGGACGCTCGGTCTACAGCTTTTGCATGTGCCCGGGCGGCACGGTGGTGGCAGCCACCTCCGAACCCGACCGTGTCGTCACCAACGGCATGAGCCAGTACTCACGCAACGAGCGCAATGCCAACGCGGGCATCGTGGTCGGGATCTCGCCCGAGGTCGATTACCCCGAACATGTGCTGGCGGGCGTGGACTTCCAGCGCAAATGGGAATCCCAGGCCTTTGAGCTGGGCGGCCGCAACTACAGCGCGCCAGGCCAGTTGGTCGGCGACTTCATCGCCGGCAAGGCATCGACCGAATTCGGCTCCGTGCTGCCGTCATACACGCCGGGCGTGCACCTGACCGACCTGGCCACCGCGCTCCCCGAATTCGCCATCACCGCCATCCGCGAGGCGCTGCCCGTCTTCGACAAGACCATCAAGGGTTTCGGCATGCACGACGCGGTGCTGACCGGCGTCGAAACCCGCACCTCATCGCCCATCCGCATCAAGCGCGACAACGAAACCTTGCAGAGCCTCAACACCCAGGGACTGTTCCCGGCGGGTGAAGGCGCGGGCTACGCCGGCGGCATCCTGTCGGCGGGCGTGGACGGCATCAAGATCGCCGAGGCGGTGGCCTTGAGCATCATGAGCCGGCAGGCGTAAACAGTCGCACCTGCGGCGCCCGGGTTGAAGTGCCTGTGGCCGTCGCCAGGCCGGAGGTCGTTCTCAATCCAGCTTGGGATCAGGAAACGGCAGCTTATCCTGGGAAACGCTGGGCTGCGCTTTCCACTTGCCGTCCTGCTTGTAGAAATCCATCTGGTTCTCGCTGACCGCGGCCCCCAGGGTCACCGCGACCGTGCAGGCGACCTGGCCCGGATACGTGGCCTCCACCGCCGGGATGCAGGTTCCGAGCTTGACCTTGGACGGCCGGGGCATGCCCGTGTCCGCCAGCATGTCGACGATCGCATCCGTCGCTTCGGGAATGGAAGGCAGGACCAGATCCTGGGCCCGGGCCATGCCGCCCATTCCCAACAATGCAACCATCGACGCCACGGAAATCAAGGGCTTGAACATGCGCCAGCTCCATCAGAATTGAGACTCGCGGAGCTTAAAGGAAGCGCCCCTTTGTCACCGTAACAGAGCGCTACGCGTCTATTCCTAAGGCAGCATCCGAGGGTTGTAGACCACTTCCCACAAATGCCCGTCCGGATCCATGAAGTAGCCCGCGTAGCCGCCATAGAAGGTATCGCCTGCGGCCTTGACCACGGGTAAGCAACGCCTCAGTAATCCCTGGCCTCGTCGAACCAGCGCTGCGTCTGCGCTTCGCTTACTCCCAGCCGTTCGGCCTGGGCAAGCTGGCTGAACTGCCACACCGCCTCGCCTATGTCTTCGCGCTCGCTGGTCTCGATCCCCTTCATGCTGTTGAAGTGGCGGGTAAAGACAGAGATTGCGGCTTGGACCTCAACGGTATTGTTTGCGCTTTCCAGCGCCGACCGGGCCGTGTCGTAGGCCGTATTCGCCGACTTCGCCATGCGGCTGTTCCAGCCCGAGAAAGGCCGGCCGTATTCGGTTTGCCACCACTCCCGCTTGCGCAGCTGGGAGACGGAGTTGTAACCGCCCCATGCGCGGACCTTCTCCCTTGCCTTCATCTGCGCCTTCAAGCGCTTGCCCGCGGCTTCGTCGACGTTGTAGGCGATGAACCTGTCCAGCGCGGGCCAACTGGCCAGTTCCGGCAAGCCATCCAGATCGGGCGTGAACCGGATCTCCAGACTAGTCAGGCGCGGCAGGCGGGCAAGCGCCTCCCAGCCACTGAAGCCGCCCCAGAGCGACAGGCTCTCCAACTGCGGAAAGCGATCGATTCCCTGCAGCGAAATGGGCTGCCCCAGCGGCGCGCCATGCAGCGCCAGCGCGCGCACGTCCTGCAGCGGGCCGAGGTCGGGCAAGGCGTAAGGCGCCACGCCAGTCCGGCGCCCCAGCGCCGGCCGCAGCGACAACATATCGGGCAGTTCGCCCGCCACGGCAATGCGCGTCAGGTCGCCAAACAGCTCCAGGTCACGGACCTGAGGCAACCTGGCTTCAAGATGCCCCGACACCTGGTCCAGCCGGATGCGCAGCGTCTGGATTCTTGCCGCGCCCGCGTCGATGGCGCGCCTGCCTGAGTATGCCGGCGCCCAGCTGAACTGCTCGATTTCGCGGCCCTGCGACCAGCCGAAAAAACCGCTGTCGTTGCCGTAATAATCGATATGCCGCGGCCACGGCGAGCCGGCAGGCGTGGAGAACGGTTCAAATGCAGCCCAGTTGATGGCCTCGTCGCCAGCCACGTGCAGATCAGCCTTCTTGCCCATGCTGGCCGGGCCGATGATCAGATTGCCGCGCCCTGCTTCGCGTGCAAAGACGTGGCTGCCCGCCGCGGTCAGGCTCACCTGATAATGCCCTGCCTCGCTCACCGAGCCCGCGGGCTCGCCGGACACGTCTATGGGTACGGACATGCAACTCTCCTTTTGCTTGGCGGGATCCACTGATGGCGGTTCCGCCGATTCATTGACGCCTACGCAGGCTCGCCGTCCACGCGGAAGAACAGCGCAGTCTGCCCCTTCAGGCCGCCATCCAGGAACTCGAACTCGACGCGCCTGCCCGGTTCAACCACGTCGCCCAGGTATTCGACCCGATACATCACGCCGCCGATGCGGTAGTTGTGGACCAGCGAGACGATCGAGGAGTTGGGGCTGCGCAATCGATAGACCACGGCCTCTTCGACCACGCCCCGCACGCCATGTTTGTACAGCCCCCGCTGCAGTTTGCGGCTGCGCATGCCAAACAGCATTCCCAGGATTGCAAAGATCGCTGCGACGAACAGCAGCGGCGGCAGAAACAGCCCCCCCACCAGCGGCACAAGGGCAAAGATCAGCATGAACTTGCGCGCGTCCAACTCTTCCCTGCGCACGGCCGCACGGTCGGCATCGCTGATTTCCTCGACAGCGACCAGGGATTCCGCGCTCATGGGGTACTCCACCCGCAACAGCACGGGAGGCGAGTCTGGCTGCAAGGTCAGCAGGTGCAGGCGCACGGGCAGATTTGTCAGACCCACGGCCGTCGCGGGCCCGTGTCCGCTACGAGTGTCGCTGGCGATCTCGTTCCAGAACGGCAGGGCGGCGTCCACGCGCTGCTCGCCGAATCCGTAGCACACGCCCGGCGTCGAGGAAGCCGGACCAAATGACGTCAGCCGGCCTGAAACGATCTGCTTGGCCAGCCGCCCCTTCAGCGCCCGGTCGAGGCTGCGCCAGCCTGGCGGCATGCGCAGCAGCTTGCGTCCGAAAAACACCGCCAGCGCTCCCATCACCGCAATGCCCGCCAGCAGCACCGCGCCCACGCCGACGTCCAGCGCGCGCCACTCGGACAGACCAAGCACGACAAAGGTCAACACGGAAAGCGCCAGCAGCAGCACCACGAAGACGCCGAACACGGCCATCAACAGTCTGCCGCGGGAGCATCTGCGCAGCAGCAGGATGTCGTCCTCGGTGAGCGGGGCATCCTCGATTTGCAGGGTCTGGCTCATGCGGTGGTCGTCGCCTCCCGGGCTCAATAGGTTCCGATGGGAACCTCGATCTTCAGCGGCGCGCCGCCCTTGACCGGACGCAGGCTGTACGTGTACAGGCCGCCATCGTCATCAGCCAGCGTCGAATCCTTGCGCTCCACCGCGTAGCGCTGTCCATCGATTTCCAGCGAGCGGGCGGCGACGGCATCGGCATGGTCGGGGACCAGCAGACCGCCCACGCCGTCGCCAGCATCAGCGAACTCGTAGTCGCGCAACTCGCCATCCACGCGCAGCAATTGCACCCGCGGCCGGTAAGGCGCCGCGTCCAGGTTCCAGCCATTGGTCAGATCGGTGATCCAGGGGCCCGGAATGTCGTAGACGCTGCCCAGTTGCTCTTCCGACACTTCCGGCCCTTCCACCACCAGGCAGCACACCACCTTCCCCGCGCGGGAGTCGTACACCGCCCAGTTGCTGCCGATGGCCGCCACGCCGGGCAGCATCGAGAAATGGAATTGCCGGTTGAACTGGCTATCCGACACCTGGCGCCAGCCTCCAATATTGGGCGCGGCCGCAGGCGGTTGCGCCTGGCTGGCCGTTGCCATCAGGACGCCTGCGGCCAGGGCGCCTGCTCGGAACAATAAACGGTTCATCTCGGTGCCTGTCGTGGGCTTGTTGGGATCAGCGGACTTGGGCCTTGCGCCGGCATAGTACCAGTGCCGGCGCGGCGATCATGGCCTGCGCGCCGCCGCCCTGCCGGCTGCGAGCAAACTTCGCTACTATCGACGCATGGCTCATCTCGTTCCCCCCTCAATCGCCCCCCAGGTCGCAGCGGCCAGCAGCCTCATCGAACGGCATCTGGGCGCTGGCCTCGTCGCCATCCATCTGTTCGGCTCCGCCGTGGACGGCGGGCTGCAGCCCCATAGCGATATCGACCTGCTCGTTACCGTGACCCAGCCGCCGGACGAAGCCGTGCTGCGCGCGCTGGCCGCGGCGCTATTGGCGATCTCCGCGCCGCCCGGCTCATCGCCCGATTTGCGCGCGCTCGAAGTCACCGTGCTGGCGCTGGAACACGTCGTGCCTTGGCGCCACCCGGCCAGACGCGAACTCCAGTTCGGCGAATGGCTGCGGACCGATCTGATGGCGGGCGTCGTGGAACCGCCCATGATGGACCACGATCTGGCCATACTGCTCACCAAGGTCCGTGGCCACAGCATTCCCGTCTTGGGGCCGCAGGCCGATCAGTTGCTCCAGGCCGTCCCCCGCGAAGACCTGAGGCGGGCGCTACTGGACACTGTCGCGCAGTGGAACACGCCCGAGGACTGGGCCGGCGATGAAAAGCACATCATCCTCGCGCTGGCGCGCATCTGGTACACGGCCGTCTCCGGGGGCATCGCATCCAAGGACCAGGCGGCGGCGTGGCTGCTCGAGAGGTTGGAAGCGCCCTACCGCCCCGTCCTCGCCAAGGCGCGCGCGATCTATCTGGGACAGGAAGAAGACGACCTGGCGCAACGGCACGATGCCGAAACCGCAGCGTTCATTGCCCACGCCCGCGCCACTATTGAAGGACTGGCCGGCAGCCGATAACCCGGGGACACGTGAACGGCCTGCTTGCCTGCGCGGATGCAGCGGGCAGCCTTTCAGCCATCACGGCTTCAGGTCGATTTCCATGCGCACGAAATCGCCGCGATACGTCACTTCGCCCAGGTAGATGACGCGGCGGTCCGGCCCGGTGAATACGCGCCGGACTTCCGCCACGGGCGCGTTCACGTTGATGCCCAAATGCCGCGCCACCTCGACGTCAGCGGTCGAAATGGTCAGCACCTGACGGGCAGAGACAATATCCACCGAGGACATCCCCATCAGAATGGGAATGACGGTCTCCTTGCGAAAGCGCGCAGGGTGCTTGGCAAAGATGGCGGCGTCCAGGTAGATGTTGATGACGCAATACGGCTGCCCGTTGCGGGCATGGATGCGCCGCATGAACACGTACTTTTCCGCGGCGACGCCGTCCGACTCGTTCAGCAACGGCGTGCGCGTGGACTCGTCGATATTGAGTATGGTCGGGTGCGTATCCCGATAGACGCTGGACAGGTTCTCGAGCGTGGTCTCGACACGGAACCAACGGTTGTCCTGGGGCGCTCCCGTCACGAAGGTGCCGCGCCCCCGCTGCGGTGAAAGCAGTCCGTCGCGGGTAAGCCTTTCGATTGCCTGGCGCACCGTGACCTTGGCCACGTGGAACTCCTCGGCCAGCGCGTCGAGCGAGGGCAATTTTTCGCCGTTCTTCCACACACCCTTCAGGATCCGCTGCCGGAACAGATCCGAAAGTTGAACGTAGAGAGGGGCTTGGGCGGTGTCGAGAATCATGGCGTCAAAGTGTCCGCGACTATATCACGCGCTTGCGGCCGGGCAGCGCCGCGCGCGTCTTCCAGGATCAGCGCGGCGCCCTTCTCGCCGATCATGATCGCGGCGGCGTTGGTGTTCGTCGACACCATGCGGGGCATGACCGAAGCGTCGACGACGCGCAAGCGTTCCACCCCGCGCACGCGCAAGCGCGCGTCGACCACCGACCCGGCGTCGCCGCCCATGCGGCAGGTGCCGGCAGGATGGAACACCGTGCCGCCCTTGTCGCGCGCGAATTGCTCCAGCGCGGCGGCTGTCGTGACATCGTTTCCCGGCAGGTACTCAACTCCGGTTACCAGGTCGCGGAACGACGGCTGGGCATAGATGTCGCGCAACATGCGCAAGCCCGCGACCAAGACCTTCGCATCGCGCGGTTCGGTCAGGTAGTTCGAGACGATGCGCGGCGATGCGAACGGATCCGTGCCCACGATCTCGACGGTGCCGCGCGAATCGGGCCTGCATTGCGTCGCCGACGCGGAAAAGCCGGAAAACCGGTGCAGCGCGTCGCCTGGCTTGTCCACGGATAGCGGCATGACATTGAAAAGTATGTCCGCACGGCCGCCCACCGCGTGCTCGGTCGCCGCCAGCCCGCCTACCTGGCCCGCGCCCACCGTGAGCGGTCCCCTGCCCTGGAACAGCCACTGCGCCCCCATGCCTGCGAGGCTGAACGGATTGCGCACCGCGTCGTTGAGCGACATGCGCCGTTTAAGCTTGACGATCACGCGCGCCTGGTAATGATCTTGCAGGTTGCGGCCGACTTCCGGCGAATGTGCGGCGACGGCGATGCCGTGCCTGGCAAGCAGCGCTGCGTCGCCCACGCCCGAAAGCTGCAGTACCTGGGGCGATTGCAGCGCACCCGCAGCAAGCACCACCTCGACATCCGCCATCGCGCGCTTCAAATGGCCCTCTTGCACCCACTCCACGCCCAGCGCCCGGCCGCCTTCGATCAGGATGCGCGTGACTTGGGCGCCGGTCTCGATCACCAGGTTCGGACGCGACCTGACCGGATAAAGAAACGCGGTCGCGGCGTCGCAGCGCCAACGGCTGCCGAGCGTCAGCTGGTAGGAACCCACGCCCTCCGATTCGGCGCCGTTGAAGTCGTCATTGCGCCGGCAGCCGGCCTCGACTGCCGCTTCCACCCAAGCAGCCGTGTAAGGATGTTCATTGCGCAGGTTGGAGACACGGAGTTCGCCGGAAGCGCCGTGATACTCGGACTCGCCCCCGTCGTAGCGCTCGGATTTCTTGAAGTACGGCAGCACATCCCGATAGGCCCATCCCGTTGCGCCCAGATCGGCCCAGTCGTCGTAGTCCTCATGCTGACCACGGATGTACAACAAGCCGTTGATCACGCTTGAACCGCCCAACGCCTTGCCGCGCGGCCACAGGATGGCGCGATTGCCGGTTTCGGCCTGGGCTTCGACCGGGAACAGCCGAGCAAACCGCGGATCGTAAATGGTCTTGAAGTAGCCCACCGGCAGCTTGAGCCAGAAATTGTGCGCAGCCGCGCCCGCCTCCAGCAGCAGCACGCGCACCGCAGGATCGCGGCTGAGCCGGTTGGCCAGCACGCATCCGGCGGAGCCGCCGCCGACGACGATGTAATCAAAGCCCGCACCAGCCGGAATGCTCATGCCTTGATCGCCTCCAGATAGGCCGAGGGATCGAAGTAGCGCGAAGCGGGAACCGGATTCGGAATATTCCCGGCCTGCGCGAAGAAATCGGTCACCTGCTGCAGCCAGCGTGTCACTGAGCCGTCCTCGTACTTGGTGCGCCATTCCGCCGTGGAGAAATACTTGGCCTGCTTGAACTGCGCCTTGAACTCGGCCAGCGGCACGTCCTTGTATTGCGTCTTCTGCAGCGTCTCCACCGCGGCGTCCGGCGTTTTCACGATTGCGTCATTGGCCTCGCCCCAGGCAGCGATGAGGCTGCGGATGGCCGGCTTCTGGGCCTCGTAGAAATCGTTCCTGGCCGCCCATCCGCCCATGATCGCCGCCTCCGGATAGAACGCGGAAGCGTCGATCAGCATGCGCGCATTGGACACCTTGGACCGGACGATCGTGTCAAACGGAACCCAGAGCGCAACCGCGCTGACCGCGCCGGACACGAACGAGGTAACGGCATCGGCCATGCGCTGGTTGACGATCTGCACGTCCTTGCCCGGATCGAGCTTGGCGGCGCGCAAGGCCCGGTCCAGGAACACATGGGCGGTCGTACCCGTGGTCGTGGAGATCTGCTTGCCCTTCAGATCGGCCACGGTCTTGATCGACTCGTCGCGGACCCAAAGCTGGGCAGTACCGTACTCGATGTCGTTCACAAGAAAAACCTTGCCCTGCCCGCGCGCTGGAAAGTTCGACACAACCGCGCCGGTGGCCAGCACATCCAGGCTGCCGCCTATCATGGCCTGGAAGATCTCCAGCCCTGTGGTGAAGACAATGGGCTCCAGTTCCAAACCATGCTTGGCGTAGCTGCCCATCTGCAAGCCCAGCCACAGGTGGCCGTCGACGGCGGGCGTATGCAAGTAGCCTACGCGCAGTTTCTTGCGCGCCTGGCCGATGGCAGGCGCCGCGATTGCTGCGATGGAAGCGGCCATGCCGGCCTTGAGTAGAGTTCTGCGGTCGAGTTTCATGGAGTCTCCTTGTGGTGGGGCTGCTGACGCTGGCTCAATCCGTCGGGCGCACGGATTGGCGGGCCTGGGCTTCGTACTCGAACATGACCAGCTCCCGTATCTCGCGGCTCAACTCGACGAAGCGAGGGTCCTCGTGTACCCGCTCCGAACGGGGGTAGCCGAAAGGCACCTCTATCACCTTCCGGACCTTTGAAGGCCGGGCGGTGACCACGACGATCTTTGACGACAGGTAGACGGCTTCCTCCACCGAGTGGGTGATCAGCATCACCGTCTTGCCTTCGGTCTGCAACACTTCGAGCAGCAGGTCCTGCATGGCGGTCCGGGTCTGCGCATCCAGCGCGCCGAAGGGCTCGTCCATCAACAGGAACTGGGGCTTGACGGCGTAGGCGCGCGCAATCGCCAGCCGCTGCCGCATGCCGCCGGACAGATGCTTCGGAAAGTGATCGGCGAAGTCGCTCAGGCCCATCAGCTTCATGTAGCGCTGGCAGATCTCGGCGCGCTCCCGCGGGCTCGTCTTGTTGGCCGCGAGCTTCATGCCGAACTCGATGTTGCCGCGCACCGTCAGCCACGGAAACACGCCGTATTCCTGGAAGATCACGCCGCGGTCGGGCCCGGGCGCCGTGACGGGCCGGCCATCCAGCGTCACGGAGCCGGCGGTGGGTTGCACAAAACCGCCGACGATATTCATCAAGGTCGTCTTGCCGCAGCCTGAAGGGCCGATGATGGAGACGAACTCCCCATCCTGGATGTCCAGGGTCACGCCATCCACCACCCTCATCGGGCCTGTGGCCGTGGGAAAGTCCACGGTGACGTTATCGAACCTGATTCTGACTTCCGGTTCCTGGGAAGGCTTAGGCGTAGCGGTGTCCACGCTGCGCAGTTGAGTGCTGATGGTCATGGTCTTGTATGTCCGGAACGGTCTCAGGCGATGCGGTCTTGCCACGCGACCAGGCGCCGGCTCACGGCCCTCAGCGCCAGGTCCATCAGCATGGCGATGAGGCCGATGCAGATGATCCCCACGTAGATCACGTCCAGCTGGAAGAACGACGATGCATTCTGGATAAGCGCCCCGAGCCCCTGCTGGGCCGCAATGAGTTCGGACGCCACCAGCGTGGCCCAGGCCACGCCCAGCGCCACCCGGATGGCCGTCAGGATGTGCGGCACGGTAAGCGGCACGATGACCTTGGCGAAGATCTCCAGGTCGTTGGCGCCCAACGTGCGGGCGACGCGCACGAAGATCGGGCTGATCTGGGCGATGCCTTCGTACATCACGATGACGCCGGCAAAAAACGAGGCATAGAACAGAATGACGGTCTTGGCCGATTCGCCGATGCCGAAATAGACGATCACCAGCGGAATCAACGCGATCGGCGGGAGCGCGCGAAAGAAGTTGATGACGGGATCGATGAAGACCCGCAGCCCGCGATACCAGCCCAGGCAAAAACCCACAGGCACTGCCACCAGGATGCCCAGCGCGACGCCCGTGAAGACGCGCCGGGCCGACATCCAGATGTCCAGCCACAGGCGGTCCTTGGAGAGCTCGATGAACTTTTCGACGACGGCGGCCGGCGAAGGCACAAGCGCGGGGCTGACGAGTCCGCTGGCGCGCACCGCCAGCCACAGCAAGAGGATGCATAGCCATGGCGCCGCGATGAGCAGCGGGCGCGAGATGAAGGACGGAAGGCGCATGGTGTGTATAGAGGGTTAGACCTGAGTTGCAATCCGTAAGTGCTAAACATACTATAGACCAGCACTTAATATCTTCATGCCATGACAAACCCTAATACGACTCAAGCCTGGTCCATCAAACCATTCACGCTGGCGCGTATCGAGGCCTACGTCCTGCGATGGCCGGTCAAGCGTCCGGTACAGACCTCGTTCGGCACCATGCATGACCGCCCCGCCCTGCTCGTGCGGGTAGAGGACACGGATGGCGCAGTGGGCTGGGGCGAGGTCTGGTGCAACTTTCCCGGCTGCGGCGCGGAACACCGCGCCCGTCTGCTTGAAACCGTTGTCGCGCCGCTGGTCGTCGGTCAGCCTTACGCCTCGGCCCAAGCCGCGTTTGCCCACATGAGCGCGCGCACCGCGGTGCTCGCCATCCAGTCGGGCGAACCCGGGCCCATCGCGCAGGTGATCGCCGGCATCGACCTGGCCTTGTGGGACATGCTGTCGCGCCGGGCGGGCGTGCCGCTATGGCAATTCCTGGGCGGCGTCTCGGACGTGATCCGCGTCTATGCAAGCGGCATCAACCCCGACCGCCCCGAAGATACGGTGCTCGCAAAACACGCGGAGGGCTATCGCGCTTTCAAGCTCAAGGTGGGCTTTGGCGAAGAGCGGGACCTCGCCAATGTCAGAACGGTGCACGCCCGGCTGCCTTCGGGCAACGAGCTCATGCTGGACGCCAATCAGGCCTGGGATCTGGCGGGTGCGCAGCGCATGGTCAGCCACTTCAGCGAGTTCGCGCCGCGCTGGCTGGAGGAGCCGCTGCGCGCGGATCGCCCACTATCGGAATGGGCGCAGTTGGCTGCTCAAACGGACATCCCCCTGGCAGCCGGGGAGAACCTCATCGGTTCAGATGCCTTCGAGACCATGATCAATAGCAGGACGCTTAAGGTCGTGCAGCCGGATCTGGCCAAATGGGGCGGCATATCCGGCTGCCTGCCCGTCATCGACAGGATTCACGAGGCAGGGCTGCGCTACTGCCCGCATTTCCTTGGCGCGGGTGTCGGGCAGCTTGCGTCGGCGCACCTCCTCGCGGCGCGGGGACGAGCCGGCGGCATGCTTGAAATCGATGCCAACGAGAATCCGCTGCGCGCGGCTCTCAGCCCGGCATTGGGTGCGATCGTCGAAGGAGAGGCTAAGCTCGGAAACGCGGCGGGGCTGGGCGTGCAGCCGGATCTCGCGCAATTGCGCGAGATCTGTGGTTTGCGTTCATAACATCCCAGAAAGAAGGCCCGCAATTGCCCAGGCTGCAGGGGTCAACAGGGCTTGACGTCAGCCGGGCACGCTTGTCGCAAGACGCATCTGGAGAAAATCGAGGAATACCTGGACCTTTTTGGAGTGCCTGCGATTCGGTAGATACGCCGCATGGACGCACACACTCTGTTCTTGAGGATTGACCTCGTAGTCCTCGAAGAACCGGCGCAGCCGCCCAGCCCGCACGTCCTCCCGGATCAGCCATTCCGCCAGCAGCGCGATGCCCTGTCCATCCAGCACGGCTTCGCGCAGCATGTCCGAGTTGTTGGCGGCCAGACGCCCCTGCACCTCCACATGCTGCATCTTGTCATCGCCCCGAAGAAACGACCAGCGCTGCGGCCCGGCCTGGTGGGCGAATCGCAGACAGTCGTGCTGTGTCAATTCCTCCGGCGCAGTGGGCGTGCCGTGCCGCTCCAGGTATTCGTGGCTGGCCACCACGTAGCGCCGATGCTCGGCCAATTTGCGCACGATCAATTGCGGCTGCAAGTCCGGTGTGCCAATGCGGACAGCGACATCGATCCGCTCCGCCGCCAGGTCCACATACGCATCGGATAGCACCAGATCCAGTGACACGCGCGGATTCTCGCGCAGGAAACCCGAGATATAGGGTCCCAGGCACAAGCGCGCGAAGGTCACAGGCAAGGAAACTCGCAAGGGTCCGACCGCGACCGCGCCAACGTCCGACACGCTGCCGTCGGCCTCCTCCAGATCCGACACAACCCTGGACACCTGCTCCAGGTAAGTCACTCCTGCGTCGGTCAACGTTACCCGGCGCGTCGACCGGGTCAGCAGCGCGGTACCGAGAGACGCCTCCAGGGTATCGATCAGCCGCGTGACGGAAGACGTGGCGACCCCCAGGCGCCGCGCGGTTCTGGAGAATCCTCCTGACTCGGCCACGTCCAGGAAGACGCGCAAGGCTTGTAGTTTATCCATGGTTATCTTTGCAAATAACGCAACACTACGTTGCGATAAAGACCAATTCATTGAATTCCATGCAAAGACTAATCTGGCCTTCCCCTCAACGCAAGGAGCTACGCCGTGAAATCCCTGTGCATCGGCACTTCACTCGTCAGCGCTGCGCAACCCCTCGCGCCGTTCCTGCAAGCCCTTCAACAGGCCGCTGCGGCGGCCGCCCACTAAGCCCCCGGAACATAGCAACATGCCTTCCACGCAAATTACCGCCACCAAGGATCAGGATCCGACCGTCTCCTCGGGGCTGCCACTACGCTTGACCTTCATGCTGGCCGGCAGCGCCGGCCTGTCGGTCGCATCCCTGTACTACAGCCAGCCCATGCTGGGCGTGCTGGCTCCGGACATCGGCGCCTCTTCCCAGTCGGTCGGACTGCTGCCGACACTGACCCAGTTGGGCTATGCCCTGGGCATACTCTTCCTGGCGCCGCTGGGTGACCGGCACGACCGGCGCAGGATCATCCTGCTCAAAGCCGCCATCCTGTCTGCCGCGCTGCTGCTGGCGGCGCTGTCACCTACGCTGGCGACGCTGCTGGCCGCCAGCCTGGCCGTCGGCCTGTCCGCGACAATGGCGCAGGACATCGTGCCGGCAGCCGCAACGCTGGCGCCAGCCGCGCACCGCGGCAAGATCGTGGGCACGGTGATGACGGGCCTGCTATTGGGCATCCTGCTGTCCCGGGTAGTCAGCGGCTTCGTTGCCGAGAACTGGGGTTGGCGCGCCATGTTCGCGGCCGCCGCCGTCAGCATCGCACTCGTGGGCCTGGCCGCAAGCCGCCAACTCCCGCGCTTCGAGGCCAGCACGCGACTGCCCTACTTTGCGCTGCTGCGATCGCTGGCCGCGCTATGGCAGCAACATGCCGCACTACGTCGCGCCACTTGGGCCCAAGGCCTGCTGTCGATCGGCTTCAGCGCCTTCTGGTCCACCCTGGCCGTCATGCTGCATGGCGAACCCTTCAACCTGGGCGCAGCCGCCGCCGGCGCCTTCGGACTGGCCGGCGCGGCAGGAGCCATGGCCGCTCCCATCGCCGGACGCATCGCCGACCGCCACGGCGCCGCGCTAGTCACCCGCCTGGGCGCAGCTCTGGTCGTCGTGTCCTTCGCCGTTATGGGTTTGACCCCGTTCCTGGCGCCCGGCGCGCAGCTGGGATTGCTGGTCGCCAGCGCCATCGGCTTCGATCTGGGCATACAGGCAGCGCTGATCGCGCACCAAACCATCATCTACGGTATCGATGCGAACGCCCGCAGCCGGCTCAACGCGGTGCTGTTCACCGGCATGTTCATCGGAATGGCCGTCGGGTCGGCATTGGCAGCCTTGCTGTATGCACAGTTCGGATGGATGGCGGTGACGGTGCTGTCCACTGCCACGGCGCTCGGAGCATTCTTGGTGCGATTGAGGGGATGACGGCAGCGCTTTCATCTCCCGACTCAAAAAGAAAGAGGCGCCGAAGCGCCTCTTTCATTCACCGCACGACAACAGCGGGATCACTCCCACTCGATGGTCGCAGGCGGCTTGCTCGACACGTCGTAAACAACGCGATTAATGCCACGCACCTCATTGATGATGCGCGACGACACCCGCGCCAGCAGCGGATGCGGCAGCGGCGCCCAATCGGCGGTCATGAAGTCGAAGGTCTGCACCGCACGCAGCGCCACCACGTATTCGTAGGTACGCCCATCACCCATCACCCCCACCGACTTCACTGGCAGGAACACGGCAAACGCTTGCGAGGTCAGCTCGTACCAGGTCAGGCCGCTGGCCTCGTCCTTGGTGTTGCGCAGCTCTTCGATGAAGATCGCGTCGGCGCGGCGCAGCAGTTCGGCGTATTCATGCTTCACTTCGCCCAGGATGCGCACGCCCAGGCCGGGGCCGGGGAACGGGTGGCGGTAGACCATCTGCGGCGGCAGGCCCAGGGCTACGCCGAGTTCGCGGACTTCGTCCTTGAACAGTTCGCGCAGCGGCTCCAGCAGTTGCAGGTTCAGCGTGTCCGGCAGGCCGCCCACGTTGTGGTGCGACTTGATGGAGGTGGCCTTGCCCGTCTTGGCGCCAGCGGATTCGATGACGTCGGGGTAGATCGTGCCCTGGGCCAGCCACTTGGCGCTCTTCTGCTTGCCCGCCTGTTCCTGGAACACTTCGACGAATTCGCGGCCGATGATCTTGCGCTTGGCTTCGGGGTCGGCCACGCCGGCCAGCTTGCCCATGAATTGGGCAGTGGCGTCGACGTGGATGATCTTCACGCCCATGTTTTCAGCGAAGGTCTGCATGACCTGCTTGCCTTCGTCCAGGCGCAAGAGGCCGTGGTCGACGAACACGCAGGTGAGCTGGTCGCCGATGGCCTTGTGGATCAGCGCTGCGGCAACCGAGGAGTCCACGCCGCCGGACAGGCCCAGGATGACTTCGTCCGTGCCGACCTGCTCGCGGATGCGGGCGACGGCTTCGGCCACGTAGTCGGGCATGTTCCAGTCGCCTTCGCAGCCGCAGATCTCGTTGACGAAGCGGGCCAGCATGGCCTTGCCCTGGACGGTGTGCGTGACTTCGGGGTGGAACTGGACGGCGTAGAACTTGCGATCTTCGTCGGCCATGCCGGCGATGGGGCAGGACGGCGTGGAAGCCATCAGCTTGAAGCCCGGGGGCAGCTCGGTGACCTTGTCGCCGTGGCTCATCCAGACCTTGAGCATGCCGTGGCCTTCGGCGGTGGCGAAGTCTTCCAGGCCTTCCAGCAGCTTGGTGTGGCCGTGGGCGCGGACTTCGGCGTAGCCGAATTCGCGGTGGTCGGAATAGCTGACCACGCCGCCCAACTGCTGCGCCATGGACTGCATGCCGTAGCAGATGCCGAGCACGGGCACGCCCAGTTCGAACACCGCATGCGGCACGCGCATGGAGCCTTCTTCGTAGGCGGAAGCGTGGCTGCCGGACAGGATGATGCCCTTCAGGCCTTGCGCCATCTGGTCGCGCACGAAGGCGTCGTCGACGTCGCCGGGGTGCACTTCGGAGTAGACGCCGGCTTCGCGGACGCGGCGGGCGATCAGCTGGGTGACTTGCGAACCGTAGTCGAGAATGAGGATGCGCTGGTGCATGGAGACTCTACCGGTAAAGAATAAAACCGCAGTAAATAAAACCGCACCGGCAGAACCGCTGATTCATGTTGCGGTTCTGCCGGTGCGCGATGCATGACATTGTAGTTGACTGTACGGATCAGTCGGCGCGGTAGTTGGGCGCTTCCTTGGTGATCTGTACGTCGTGCACGTGGGACTCGCGCACGCCCGCGGAGGTGATCTCCACGAATTCGGTCTTGGTGCGCATGTCGTCGATGGTGGCGCAGCCGCAGTAGCCCATCGAGGCGCGGATGCCGCCGACCAGTTGGTAAATGATGGCCAGCACGCTGCCCTTGTAGGGGACGCGGCCTTCGATGCCTTCGGGAACCAGCTTGTCGGCGTTGTTGGACGGATCCTGGAAGTAACGGTCGGCGGAGCCGTCCGTCATGGCGCCCAGGCTGCCCATGCCGCGGTAGGATTTGTACGAACGGCCCTGGAACAGCACGACTTCGCCAGGAGCTTCTTCGGTGCCGGCGAACATGCCGCCCATCATGCAGGCGAAGGCGCCGGCCGCCAGGGCCTTCGCAACGTCGCCCGAGTAACGGATGCCGCCGTCGGCGATCAGGGGCACGCCCGTGCCTTCCAGCGCCTTGGCGACTTCGGAGATGGCATGGATTTGCGGCACGCCGACGCCAGCCACGATGCGGGTGGTGCAGATGGAGCCCGGGCCGATACCGACCTTGACGCCGTCGGCACCGTACTCGACCAGCGCGCGCGCGGCGGCGGCGGTGGCGATGTTGCCGCCGATGACTTCAACCTTGGGGTAGTTCTGCTTGACCCAGCGCACGCCTTCCAGCACGCCCTTGGAATGGCCGTGGGCGGTGTCGACGATCAGGACGTCGACGCCAGCCGCAACCAGCTTTTCCACGCGTTCTTCGGTGCCGGCGCCCACGCCCACAGCCGCGCCCACGCGCAGCTGGCCCTGGGCGTCCTTGCTGGCCATCGGGTGTTCGGTGTTCTTGACGATGTCCTTGACGGTGGCCAGGCCACGCAGTTCAAAGCCGTCGTTGACGATCAGCACGCGCTCCAGGCGGTGCTTGTGCATCAGGGACTGCGCCTCTTCCAGCGTGGCGCCTTCCTTCATGGTGACCAGGCGTTCCTGCGGCGTCATGATGTTGCGCAGGGGCTGGTCCAGGTTTTCTTCGAAGCGCAGGTCGCGGTTGGTGACGATGCCGACCAGCTTGCGTCCTTCGACCACCGGCAGGCCCGAGATGCCATGCTGGCGCTGCAACGCGATGGCGTCGCGCACCTTCATTTGCGGGGTGACCGTGACCGGATCGATCACGATGCCGAATTCATGGCGCTTGACGCGGGCGACCTCGCGGGCCTGGGCTTCAGCCGACAGATTCTTGTGGATGATCCCGATGCCGCCCTCTTGCGCCATGGCGATGGCCAGGCGCGATTCGGTCACGGTGTCCATGGCGGCGGACACGAGCGGGATGTTCAGGGTGATGTTGCGAGTGAGGCGCGTAGCCAGGGAAGTGTCGCGAGGCAGGACCTCGGAATACGCAGGCACCAGCAACACATCGTCGAAGGTGAGCGCTTTTTGTACGAGACGCATGGGTAACTCCGGGCGCAAAGCAAGATTATACGCCGCTTGCGTGTTTTGCCTAGGTGTTGACCCTAGGTCCACAAGGATATTTCTGCACCTCACGGTGGTGCATTTTTCGTTTCTATATTTTTACCCGGGCGTATTGACATCTATTTTTACCCGGATCATAATTCACCCACAAATTTCACCCGGATAAAAATGAACAACCCGATCTCCCCCCTCCCCGCCGATCCGCACACCGCCTTCGTGGGTCATCGCATTCTTGCGGCCGGCGCCCTCTCCGACGTGGCGCTCGCGGTCAGGCAGGCGATGGACGAAGGCCACGACGCCACCATCCTCGTATTCGATGACCTGTCCGGCAAACAGGTCGATCTGGACCTGAGCGGAAACCATGCCGCCATCGCGGAGCGCCACCGCGTCCGCATTGACCCGGCCGCCGCTGCGCCTGAAGCGCCCGCCAGCCTCGTCGATGACGCGCAACCGCGCGGCCGGGGCCGTCCGAAGCTTGGCGTAGTGGCGCGCGAAGTAACCCTGTTGCCGCGCCATTGGGACTGGCTGGGCGCGCAGCCCGGCGGCGCTTCGGTCGTCTTGCGCAAGTTGGTGGAACAGGCGCGCCGCGACAACGAGGCGCAGGACCGCCGGCGCGAGCGCCAGGAGGCTGCATACCGGTTCATGTCCAGCATGGCCGGCAACCTGCCCGGTTTCGAGGAAGCCACGCGGGCGCTGTACGCCAACGACCGCGAGCGCTTTACGCAGCAGATCGCCGGATGGCCGGAAGATGTGCGCGGCTACGCCATGGGTCTGGCATGGGGCGCGCCCGACGAAGCCGCCGCGGGCTGATCCGTGTCCGGGTGCGGCCTGCGCGGGCTGCACCCTCCCCCCAAAAGGCCACGGCCTTCCTCGCCGCACTTTCCTCAATGCTGCCACCGGCCTTGCTCACCGCAGCATCGGCCACAATGTCAGCGCCAGCAGCGTTCCCATGCCGATGTTGAACCACTTCAGCCTTCCAGGCTGCGCCAGGAATCCGCGCAGCGCCACGCCGAAGCCCGCCCACAGCGAAACGCTGGGCACGTTCACCACCGCGAACACCAGGCACATCCACGCCAGCGACGCCCAGGGCGCCGCGGCATCCACATAGACCGCAACCGCGGCCAGCGCCACGATCCAGGCCTTGGGATTGATCCATTGGAACAAGGCCGACTCAATGAACGTGAGCGGCCTGGCGGACGCCTGTCCCGCACCGATGGAACGCGATAGGGCTATGCGCCATGCCAGGTACAGCAGATAGGCCGCGCCCCCAACCTTCAGTCCCGCCGACAGGGCCGGCCAGGCGTGGAACAGCGCACCGAGGCCCAGGCCTACCCCAAGCAGCAGCGAAGTGAAGCCGGCGGTGATGCCCAGCACTTGGGGCAGCGTCCGACCGAAGCCGAAGTTCGCGCCAGAGGTCATCAGCATGACGTTGCTAGGCCCTGGCGATACCGAGGTCACGAAGGCGAATACCGTCAGGGCAAGCAGATTTTCAAAAGACAAGATAAGGCTCCCGCAAGACGCGGCGCACGCTTGCGCCAGCGATCAGACAGCGCCATTGTGAGTCCGGGCGGGCCTTATTAATATTGGCGGTTTTGACATCTTTGATAGCGTTCTTGCCATGAAGATCCAGATCCTGGCCCTGGAGGGCGTGTTCGATACCGGCCTGTCGGCCATCCTGGACGTGTTCACCACGGCCAACGAGCTGGCGCCGCTGCTGCCCGAACCGGTCCGGCCGTTCGACGCGCGGATCGTCGGCATGCGCCGCAAGGTGCGTACCGCACAGGGATTTGGCGTGCCGGTCTCGGGCAGCCCGGACCCGTCGGCCCCGGACTGGCTCGTGATCCCGGCCATTGCCTGCAAGATGCCCGAAACCCTGCTGCCCGCGCTGGACCGCGCCGACGTGCGCGACGCCGGCCGCATGCTGCGGCAGCGCGCGCCCGGCGCGAACACCGCCGCAGCCTGCATCGGCACCTTTGTGCTGGCGGAATCCGGCCTGCTGGACGGCCACAAGGCCACCACCACCTGGTGGCTGGCCCCGCTGTTCAGGCAGCGCTATCCGGCGGTGGACCTGGAGGACGAACGCATGCTGGTGCGTTCGTCGTCGCTGCTGACCGCGGGCGCGGCGCTCAGCCACATGGACATGGCGCTGTGGCTGGTGCGCCAGGCCAGTCCGGAGCTGGCCGCGCTGGTGGCGCGCTATCTGATCGTGGACCAGCGGCCCTCGCAGTCGGCCTATGTCATTACCGATCACCTGACGCATGCCGAGCCGCTGGTACAGGCCTTCGAGCGCTGGGCCCGCGCGCATCTTGCGCAGGGGTTCTCGCTGGACGCCGCGGCGCAGGCGCTGGGCGCCAGCAAGCGCACGCTGGCGCGCCGCATGCAGGAGGTCTTGGGCAAGAGCCCGCTGTCGTTCTTCCAGGACCTGCGCGTGGAGCGCGCGGCCCATTTGCTGAAGACCAGCAACCAATCGCTGGAGCAGATCGCGGCGCAAGTCGGCTATGCCGACGGCGTCACGCTGCGCAACCTGCTGCGCCGGCGCCTGGGCCACGGCGTGCGCCAGATGCGCTGAAACCCGCGCCGCGATGCGGGCGGTGGGCGCTTGCCGCGATATGCGTTTTAATCGGATGTAAGAGGCAGGCGCGCCTTTCGCGCCCGCGCATTTCCACACGGTGCATCATGGCCATCACAAAGAACTTCCTGCTCTACGACGGAGACTGCCCTTTCTGCTCGAACTACGTGCGGATGCTGCAATTGCAGAAGGCCGTCGGCCCCATCGACCTGCTGAACATGCGCGACCACCCAGACCTGGCGGTGGCCTATAAGGCACAAGGCTACGACCTGAACCAGGGCATGCTGCTGCACCTGGACGGGCAGGACTACTGGGGCGCGGACTGCATCAACCGCCTGGCGCTGATCAGTACCGGCAGCGACCTGTTCAATAGCGTCAACGCGGCCGTGTTCCGCAACCCCTGCCTGTCGACCGCGCTCTACCCCTTCATGCGCACGGGGCGCAGCCTGGCGCTGACGCTGCTGGGCAAGAAGAAGATGCAGATGTAGGCGCGCCGGGCGCCTGCAAGACGGCGCCCGCGTCGGAACCGTTGGCGCTAAGCGACGCGCACGGCTCTTGCCACAGCCTCGGCGACGGCTTCCAATGGCGCATCCGCGCCGCAACGCCGCCACCCCGACGCCGGGTCGCGCTTGTCGTAGAGATAATCCCAATCAGTGCCGCACGTCGCGCAGGTGTACGCCTCGTGCTGCACGCCGCGTTGCTGCTGTCCGGTCGACCGCACCACGCCCAGGCTGATCAGGTTCTCATGTCCGGGCGCGTCGCGCCGGTTGCTCACGATAGCCTCACATTTTTCACACGCCCCCATGGTTCTTCCCCTCTCAGTATCCTTTCATCGGATATTACGAAGGGAAAAACGCTTAAAGCTCAGCAATTCTCACCGTGCCGGGGCCGACCGGCGCTGGCGTTCTGGCGGCCCCGGTTGGAGTCAGACCAAGGTCACCTTACCCGTGGCCAGGCTGTACACGCCGCCGACCACTCCCAGCTTTTTCTGCTGCACCATCTCTTGCAATAGCGGTTGCGAGGTTTTCAGGCGTTCGACCGCCAGACGCACATTCGCCTGCACGGCAGCCGACATCAGATCCCTCGCGCCCGACTTGCTCGCGATTTCGACTGCGGGCTTGATCGCGTTCACCAGCGCGGGCAGATGGCCTGGGAATTCCGTCTTGTCCTGCCACGCCTTCACCGTCGCATCCACCGCGCCGCAGTTGTCGTGGCCCAGCACCAGGATGAGCGGCGCGCGCAGGACCAGCGTGCCGTACTCCAGGCTGGCCAGGCCGTCCTCGTTCACGAAATTGCCCGCCACCCGCACGATGAACAGGTCGCCCGGCCCCTGATCGAAAGCCAGTTCCGGCGCCACCCGCGAGTCCGAACAGCCCAGGATGGCGGCGATAGGCTTTTGCTTCACGGCGCGAGCGGCGCGTCCCGCGGAATAGTCCCGCATGTTCGGCTTGTTGGCGGCGTAGCGGGCATTGCCGGCCATCAGGCGTTTCAGGGCCTCGTCGGGGCCGATATCGTTTGACGGCACGGCGGCTTGGGCATCGCCCAGCCAGCCTGAAGCGCCGGCCGCGGCGATCGCTGCGGCGCCGAACAGCAGGCGGCGGCGGTTGAATTGCGGGGAATTGGCGAAAGAGGAACAGTCGCACATGAGGCTCTCCTGAAAGAAGAACATCTGGGAAACCAGCGCAGGACCATTGTGCTGCCGCGGCCACTACAAATGCTCAAACATTGCGCTGCCACAATCAAAAAAGCGCCGTAGCCGCAGCTTGAGAAACACGGATGAGGGGCGTAATGTGGAAAAGCGGCATATGCCGCGTCACCTGCTTGATAGGTACGCACCATGACGCCCAACACTCCCCACCCCAATCCCTCCCACACCGCGCCAGACACGCATGCCGACAAGGAACGCGCCCGCGCGGATCAACAGCATGAGGAAGCCCGGCGCAAGGCCCTGGTCGGCTCGCAGCACAAGGAAAACGTCCGCAGCGTCGCCGCACCGCGCTACCACGGGCACCGCGGCGGATGAGGCTTGTGCCGGCTAGATTCCGTAACGTCTTGGAAAAACATCAAACTGAAATAAGCGCCTGAAAGTTGGACCATCTTGCGTTGGACTTTGGACGGGACCAAAAGAATGAGTCTTGGTCCGGATGCCCTGCCCTGAATGGTTTTCAACGACAAAGGATGCTTATCGTGATTCCGATCAGAAAGACAGCCGCCGCCTGTGCCCTGGGTTTGGGCATGATGGTGGCGGCAGCCGGCCAAACCGCCATGGCGCAAGGCCAGGCCGACGCTCCCGCGCCCCTGGCCACCGGCCTGACCGATTCCGGCAGCGCGGAAGGCCAGGTCATCGAAGCGGTGCGCAGCGGTGACATCCTGTCCATCAAGATCCGGTTCAAGCCCATCGTCGACGGCAAGACGGAAATGATCTACTCGCAGATCAGCAAGGACGATTACGCCAACAGCTTCTACGTCATCGCCGGCAACAAGAAGCACCTGCTGCTGAAAGACAGCAACGACAAGCCGCTGACCAATCCCAAGCTGCTCATCCGCACGTCCAAGGACACCCCCATGGCCGGCTCCTGGCAGGGCAAGTTCCCTGCCCCGCCCAAGGAAATCAAGGAGGTCTCTCTGACCATCCCGGGCGTGGAGACCTTCGACGCCATCAAGATCACCGACCGCTGACCATGGCCGCCGCCACGCGCGCGCCGACTCTCCTGGCCGCGGCGCTGCTCGCCGCCGCCAGCGGCTCCTGGGCGCAGGAGCCTCCCTACAAGGCCGAGATCCTGGATCTGCAGGCCACCATCCTGGACCTGAAGGGATTGCCTGCCGATGCCAGCGGCGGCATATCGGACTTGAACGCGCAGATAGACGGACTGGCCGCGCGCCACGACGGCCTGTCGGTGCGGCAAGACAAGAACGCCGTGACCGTCGCCATGCTGGGCGATGTGCTGTTCGATTTCGACAAGACCGCCATACGCCCCGCCGCCGAACCTACGCTGCGTGACATCGCCAGCCTGATCAAAGCCAGTTCGGCCGGCACCGTCGGCATCGAAGGCCACACCGACTCCAAAGGTTCGGCCTCGTACAACAAGGATCTGTCGTTACGCCGCGCGCAGGCGGTGGCGCAATGGTTGGCAAGCCATGGCGTGGACAAGTCGCGGCTGACCGTCAAGGGACTGGGCGATACCCAGCCGATCCAGTCGAACCGGCTGGCCAACGGTTCGGACAATCCGCAAGGACGGGCGCAGAACCGGCGGGTGGAGTTCGTGCTGCCCAAGCGCTGAGCAAGCCCTGCGTGGGGCCGGCAGCGGCCTCAGCCAGCCGGCATTCGCGAGGAGTCCGCAGCCGTCAGTGCCACGTCCATGCTGACCAGCACCGGCGCATTGCGCGGCAACTCGCGCACGCCAATGACCGAACGCGGATGCTCGCCCTGGCGGCCGAAGATCGCGACCAGCAGTTCCGATCCGGTATCGGCAATGGCGGATAGCCGCGTGCTGGCGCGCTCGCCCACCTGGAAGAAGTAGTTGACGCGCAATACCTGTTCCACCGCATCCAGGCTGCCCTGCGCGTGGTGGGCCACCCACGACAGCGCATGCAGCACGCACAGGCGCACGGCCTCGCGCGCCGCTGCTTCGCCAACCTGCTCACCCAACGCGCCTTGAACCAGCAACTGGTCCGCGCTGAGCTTCGGAATCTGCCCCGCGACGTACACCGTGCTGCCGTGGCGCAACGCAGGCAGATAGGCATAGTGCGTCGGCGTAGGCTGGGGCAAGGCCAGGCCCAGGGCCTGCAAGCGCGCATCGGCTCCGGTCAGGATGCTCATCACAAACTGCCGGGCAGGAAGTTGACTTGTTTGGCCAGCGTCGCCCAGCGCTTGTTTTCGGCCGCGACGAAATCGGTAAAGGCCTGGGCCGAGCCGCCCTTGGTGCTTACCCCTTGCTCCTTCAGGCGCGAGGCCACTTCGGGCGACTGCAAGGCCCGGTTGAAGTCCTCGTTGAGTTTCTTGACGACTGCCTCGGGTGTACCGGCCGGAGCGACGATGCCCTGCCACGAAGTGATGTCCATATCCACCAGGCCGACTTCCTTGTAGCTGGGAATGTCCGGCGCCGTATCTATCCGTTCAGACGAAGTGACCGCCAGGGCCCGCAGCTTGCCGGCCTGGACGTGCGGCAGCAAGGTGATCACCGGATCCAGGATCAGACTGATATGTCCGCCAAGCAGATCGTTGATGGCGGGTGCGCTGCCCTTGTAGGGGATGTGGGCCATGCGGATGCCCGCCCGCTGCTTGAACAGTTCGCCGGCCAGAAAGGTCGAGCTGGACGCGGAGCCAAAGGTCAGCGTGTCCGGCTTGTCCTTGGCATAGGCGATGAATTCCTTCATCGTCTTGGCGGGCACGGCGTTGCCGGTGGCGATGATGTAGGGTTGGTCGGCCAGCAGGATCACAGGCGCGAAATCCCGCGTGGCGGAGTACGGCAGGCTGCTGTACTGCAGTTCATTGATCGACATGATCGGCAGGTTGGCCAACAGCAGCGTATAGCCGTCCGCCGGTGCGCGGGCCACGAACTCGGCCCCGATGATGCCGCTGGCGCCGGGCTTGTTCACCACCAGCACGGGCTGCTTGACGTCCTGGCCCAGCTTTTGCGCGACAGTGCGCACGACCAGATCGGCCACGCCGCCCGGCGGGAACGGCACGACGATCTGTATGCTCTTGTTGGGAAAGTCCTGCGCGCTGGCGTTGCAGACGGCGCCCAGCGCCAGCGTGGCGCACGCAAGGATGCGAATGGCGTTCTTCATGTAAGTACTCCGAGGTTGCGGCCGTTCAGGGATTGTGGGTAGTAGTGGCTTGCGGGCCGAAGCTTGCATCGAAAAAGCGCATCCAGTTGCCACCCATCAATAGCGCCACCTCGTCCGCTGAAAACCCCGTGCCGCGCAAGCCCTGTTCGATGTTCTTGAAATCCCGGCTGTCCTGGAACCAGCCGGGCTGCGGCGGAAACCCCGGCTGCGCGGCCGAGCCTTCGCCGTAGTCGATGTTCTTGGTATAGCGGCCCGTGCGCATCCACTGGACCACCGAGTCCGGCTGGTCCTGGCACAGGTCCGAACCCAGGCCCAGGTGCTCCACCCCCACCAGATCCGCGGTGCGCGCCACCATGGCGCAGAAGTCGTCCAAGGTGCAGGCCGATTTGTTCTTGAGGTGATGCGGATACAGCGAAAAGCCGAACATGCCGCCCGCGCCAGCCAGCGCCTTGAGCACCGTGTCCGACTTGTTGCGCAGCGCCTGCGCCCATGAATGCGGATTGGCGTGACTGATGGTGATGGGCCGCTCGGACAGTTCTATCGCTTCCAGCGTGGAACGTTCGCCCGAATGGCTCATGTCGATGACCAGCCCGACCCGGTTCATTTCCTTGATCACTTCGCGCCCCATGCGGGTGACGCCGCTGTCGACCGCTTCATAACAGCCCGCAGCCAGCAAGGACTGGTTGTTATAGGTCAGTTGCATGAAGCGCACGCCCAGCGTGTGCACCACCTCGACCAGGCCGATGTCGTCTTCGATGGGCGACGGGTTCTGCAGCCCGAAAATGATCGCGGTGCGGCCGGTCTCCCCGGCGCGCCTGACGTCGTCGCCACTGCGCGCCTGCACGATCAGGTCGGGATAGCGCTCGAACCACCGGTTCCAGCGTTCGATGTTGTGGATCATCTCCCGCAGGTTCTCGTGGTACGCGATGGTGACGTGGACCGCGTCCACGCCGCCTTCGCGCAGTTGGCGGAATATCTTTTCGGACCAGTTGCTGTACTGCAGTCCGTCGACGCGTAAGGCGCTTGCGCTCATTGCTTGCTTCCTTGAATGGCAGTGAGCGGTACTGTAGATTTCCGGCCAGAATTCAGTCAAACTAAAATAACTTTGTTCTATTTAATATTTTCTTAAATATGAAACTCGAGCATCTGCGCATGTTCATGGCCGTGGTCGATGCTGGCGAACTGGCGCAGGCCGGTGACCGCGTCGGCCGTACGCCGGCGGCGCTTTCCATGACCTTGAAGCAGCTGGAGTCGGAGCTGGGCGGCCCCTTGTTCGAAGGCGAACGCAAGATCCGCTTGTCTCCCCTGGGCCTTTATGTCCGCGCGCAGGCGCAGCGGGCCATTGCGGAATTCGACTCGGCCGTGGCCCACATGGTCCGCTATGCCAGCGGCGCGCTGGGAACGGCCAAGGTGGCCGCCGTGCCCTCGGCGGCCATCCGGCTGTTGCCCCAGGTCATCGGCTTGATGCGCAGGCAGTATCCGCAAGTGCGGGTGGACCTGCGCGACATAGACTCGGCCGCGGTGGGCAAGGCGGTGGCCGATGGCGAGGTCGATTTCGGCATTGCCACGCTGCCGGCGCCCCTGCCCGGCATCGTGACCGAACCCCTGTTCGAAGACCGTTTCGTGCTGGTGTGTCCGGCCGGGCACCACCTGACGAAATTGCGGCGCGAGGCGCGCTGGCGCGATATCGACGCCGCGGAGTTCATTGCGAACGGCCTGTGCGCCCGGTTCGACTCCCCAGAAGTGGCCGCGTTGGTGGACGCTTCGCTGCTGACCGTGCGCAACACCACATCCTTGCTGACCTTTGTCGAACAGGGCTTCGGCGTCACCATCCTGCCCGCCCTGGCGGTGACGGCAAGCGCAAAATTGGCGATCGTGCCCCTGGTCGACCAAAGCGCCGTCCGCAGCCTGGAAGTACTGACCCGCGGCGGCGAAACGCTCAGCCCGGCCGCTCAAGCGCTATTGGGACTCACGCGCAGCATGGCTGCCGAGCTGGCACTGGCCTGGTCATGATTTTTTCGGGACATCGATGAAATTCGACATCTACGGCAGGTTTCAGCTCGACATCCAGCGCGAGGGCGCGGTGTGGACGGCGTACCGTTCGGACGCCGGCAAACGCGTACGGGCTGTGGACATTGCCATTCCTGCCGATGTGCCCGCAGACGGGCTGGCCGAATATCTGGATGACATCTATCACGAGTTGTCCGGTCCGGGCGACCGGATTGAGCGTATCGGCTAGGGCAGCCGGACTACTCCTCTTCACCGTAGCCGAAAGGCCAACGGCGCTTGTTCGGCTCGGGCGCGGGTTGCTGACTGTGCATGACGGGCTCCTGAGGTTCGATGGACGAATACTACCGGCATCCGCCAAATCGAACTGCAAAGGTTCGCAAAGATCGCGGCAATCATGCCGCAAGAGCCCCATCCGTGTTTCTAACACAAGGTGGACGCAACCCGCATCGGGGCTAGAACGTATGCCATTTCCCGGACCGGCGCGTAGGATTGAAGCCGTACGGGAGAGCGCCATGCCAGATTCCAGCTGGATTTGCGGCAGCGAGCCGCCGGGTCGCCAGGGATTCTTCGAGACGGAATTCAATACTGGCCAGACCGAAGTCACGATGTACTCCGTATTGGGCTGGATGCCGCCAGCGCATCGCGGCTACGTGGTCCGGTGGCGCTCGCTGGAACCGGCGGTGGAACAGGCGGAGATCGAACGCTATCTGTATTACCGGCGCGAGGGGCGCGGGCATTCTTGACGCCCCAGGCTGGCCGCTTCTCTCCCGTTAATGCTCGCAAAGCCCGCGAATGCCGACGCGGGCTTTTTCTTTGTCCGGCGCGGCGTACAGGCGCCACCGCCGCAAGCCCTTGAAATAACTACCAGTTATGAAATTCCCTGATGAAAACCCCATCAGGGAATTTACTTATGCTCTTTAATTATTTGCAAAGCGCATACTTGCCGGGCAAGAATTCGTCCTTGGCATAAATCAAACCAGATGGAACTTCGTCAACTCGAGGCCTTCGCGGCCGTCATGTCCACGGGCAGCGTCACTGCTGCCGGCCGGCTGTTGGGACGCTCCCAGCCGGCGATCAGCCGGTTGTTGCAGGAACTGGAAGCCGAGATCGGCTATCCCTTGTTTGCGCGCAGCGGCCCGCGCGTGACGCCCACCGAGCAGGGCTTCCTGCTGTATGACGACGTCGAGCGCGCGTTGGCGGGCATGCAGCAGATCCGCAGCCGCGCCGATGAAATCGCGCGTGGCCAGGCCCAGCCGCTGCTGATGGCCGCCACTTCCGCCCTGGCGGCGGGCCTGGTGCCCGACGCGCTCAAGCGCATCGAGGACCGGGTCGGCGCCGCGCGCATCCAATTGCGCAGCGCCTCGCCCGAGCGCGTGGTGCACGCCGTGCTATCCGGCGCCGCGCAACTGGGCGCGACCAGCCTGCCGCTGGAGCATCGCGGCCTGACGGTGCACTGGATCGGGCAAGCGCCCTGTGTGGTCGCGCTGCCGGAAAACGATCCGCTGGCGCAACAAGCCGTGGTGCCAGTCGCCGCACTGGCCGGGCGCCGCATGATCACGATGGCCAATCCCTATCGCCTGCGCCGCCGCCTGGATGCCGCGCTGGCGCAGAACGCCCAGACGCTGGGCACCATGGAAACCAACTCGTCCGTCAACGCCCTGGCCGCCGTGCGCGCCGGGCTGGGCGTGTCGGTGCTGGAACCGATCACCGCCTACGGCGCCCCCATGCCGGGCGTGGCGATCCGTCCCATCGACCTGGACATCCCCTTTTTCTTCGGGGTCATCACCCCGCAGTCGCAAACGCTGACGCCGGCCTGCCAGGCCATGGCGGACGCGCTCGCCCAAGCCGCCGCGGCCCTGCTGCCCGGCTTCGCCCTGCACGACGCCGCCGAGCATTCGGCCCTGCTGCAGTCGATCTATGGCGACGACGCCCCTCTTACGGAATCCCCTGCTATATGAATCAGCCTGTAGCCACCCCGCCGCAAGGCCTAGCCGCGCTGGAAGCGCGCCTGCGGCAAGACCTGTCCTGGCTGGAACTGCCCGCCAAGAACTGGGTCACGCCCCGCCTCGTCGACGGCCAGCCGGTGCTGGACGTGGCCATCATCGGCGGCGGCATGGCCGGCCTGGCCGCGGCCGCCTCGCTCAAGCACCTGGGCATCAACGCCCCGATCTTCGACCAGGCGCCCGAAGGCTACGAAGGTCCCTGGGCCACCACCGCCCGCATGGAAACCCTGCGTTCGCCCAAGCAGTTGACCGGACCCGCGCTGGGCCTGCCGGCGCTGACCTTCCGCGCCTGGTTCGAGGCGCAGTTCGGCGTTGACGCCTGGGAAGCGCTGGACAAGATTCCGCGCCTGCAATGGATGGACTACCTGCGCTGGTACCGCCGCGCGCTGGAACTGGATGTGCGCAACGAGCACCGCATCCTGGCCGTGCTGCCGCGCGCCGACCAGTTGGTGCAGCTGGACATCGAATCCCCCGCCGGACGCAGCACGGTGCTGGCGCGCCGCGTGGTGCTGGCCACCGGCCGCGACGGCCTGGGCGGCGCCTATGTGCCTGATTTTGCGAAGAAGCTGCCGCGCAATCGCTGGGCGCATTCGTCCGACGTGATGGACTACGGGACGCTAGCCGGCAAGCGCGTGGGCGTGGTGGGCGCGGGTGCCTCGGCCATGGACAGCGCGGGCACCGCGCTGGAAGCCGGCGCCGCCAGCGTAGACCTGCTGATCCGCCGCAACGACATTCCGCGCATCAACAAGGGCAAGGGTGCGGGCAATCCGGGCCTGACCCATGGGCACCTGACCCTGCCCGACGAATGGAAGTGGAAGATCCGCCACTACATCAACGCCGCCCAGGTGCCGCCGCCCCGCGGCAGCACGCTGCGCGTCTCGCGCCACCCCAACGCCCGCTTCAACCTGGGCTGCGGCGTGCAGGACCTGGCGCTGGTCGGCGACGAGATCCACGTCACCACGCCCAAGGGCGTGTTCGTGCTGGACTTCCTGATCTTCTCCACGGGTTTCCGCATCGACTGGACCGTGCGTCCGGAGTTCGCCGCGCTGGCGCCGCACGTGCGCGCCTGGGGCGACCGCTACGTGCCGCCGGCGGGCGAGGAAGACCAGGAGCTGCATGATTCGCCCGACCTGGGCGCCGTGTTTGAATTGCAGGAAAAGACCCCGGGCGCCTGTCCCGGCCTGGACCGCGTGCATTGCTTCTCCTACCCCGCCGCGCTGACGCAAGGCACGATCTCGGGCGACATCCCGGCCATCAGCGAAGGCGCCAAGCGCCTGGCGCAAGGCATCGCCGGCCTGTTCTACCGCGAGGACGTGGAGACGCACTACGCCAATATGGAGGCGTTCTCCGAACCGGAAGTGTTCGGTGACGAATGGACGCCCGCTCCGGCTCCCCAAGCGGAGACCGCGCAATGACAGGCTGGTTGCTGCGCCGCATCGCGCAAGCCACGGTGGTGGTCTTCCTGATGACGTTGATCGTCTTCGTCGGCCTGCACGCCATCGGCAATCCGGTGGACATCCTGATCGGCCAGGACGTGGACCAGGTGGACCGCGCCCGCATCATCGCCGAGCTGGGCCTGGACAAGCCGCTGTGGGAACAGTACCTGGCGTTCCTGAACGGCGCCCTGCACGGCAATCTGGGCAATAGCTTCGTCTACAACATCCCCGCCGTGGAGCTGGTGATCCAGCGCCTGCCGGCGACTTTCGAACTGGCCATCGC